>Ga0116226_10002423_pt1 | contig 16246 bp, 15 predicted proteins | sample S1TSphfallax_FD_89692 | JGI IMG/M metagenome (GOLD analysis project Ga0116226, IMG submission 89692) | Host-associated microbial communities from peat moss isolated from Minnesota, USA - S1T2_Fa - Sphagnum fallax MG | ecosystem: Host-associated > Plants > Peat moss > Unclassified | place: USA...
TAGATATAATAGACTATTATCTAAGAAAACTATATGATTCACTAACCAGTCCGTCAAATGTAGTTCATGACCGACTTCATTTAGGTGAAAGAATCTATGGAAAGATAGCCCGCGGAGCAGACTATTTAGGCTCAGAGGGACTAAAGCTATTTGAACGTCTTCATCAATCAAAAGCCATTACCCAGATTATTTGTCTTACTGATTTTAAGACGGCTAAAGATAATTACTGGGTAAAGATGAAAGATAAAGAAGATTATCTTCAGTCTTTTGAAAAATGGACAAAAGTTTATGATGCCTATAAGAATTATATAGGCTCTAATTCAAATTACACAAAAGATTGGCGTCAGTTTAATTACCGAATAGACAATCTTTCTGACGTATTAGAGCTATCAAAACTTTATAGTTCTATTGTTTTACCAAGCGGAGCTGTAGGGTCTTTAAAGGCCAAATACCTATTCATAGGGGATAGGCCTAATCATGACTATATTGATATTCCTTTCTTTGCTCTTAGTGGCTCCAGTGGTTATCTCAATAAGGCTTTAGAGCTGGCGCATCTTAAGGAAGAAGAAATAGCCCTATATAATGCTAATGATTGTTTTGGAGCAGCTCATGATAATTACTTTGATTTAAGAGTTGCGCTTAATGATAGTCTGCGTCACATTTTCGTAATGGGAAATGAGGCAGGAGAATTCTTGTCTAACAAAAAACTTGGTAGAGAAATGGTTAAGTTTCATCATATTCAGCACCCTTCCTACCTTAAGCGTTTTAGAGGAAATAATCCAGTAGTTATGGCTGAGCTTATAAGGAGCTGTATAGATGGCGTGGTTATTTGAGGCGAACACTTTTGGAGAAGTTTGGGATGACCTTATTTCTAGTATATTATCTTATGGAATAGAATCATCTCCTAGAGATAAACCAACAAAAGAACTAACTAATGTAACAATAGATGTCGTAGAAGGCTTAAACAACATTCTTGTAAGTCCTTATCGTGATCTTAATTTTAGGTTCATGATTGCAGAGTGGTTATGGATTCAAGCCGGGATAAATGACTTAGAAATTTTGGCTAAATATAATTCAGCTATGAGACAATTTAGCGACGACGGTCAAATTCTTTCTGGGGCATACGGGCCACGATTAATGCCGCAAATACCATATGTTTTAGAAGCCTTATCTAAACCTGAATCACGTCAAGCTGTAGCAACTATATGGACTCCTTCACCAAAAGTATCAGTTGATATTCCTTGCACGGTATCGCTACAGTGGCTAATTAGAAAAAATAAGCTTAACTGTACTATAAACATGAGAAGCTCAGATGCTTGGTTAGGGCTGCCGTATGATTATTTTACCTTTAGTCAAATAACCAACTATATTTCTTGTATTACTGGGTATTCTGTTGGATCTATTACAATGAATTTAGCCTCTAGTCATTTATATGACCATCATTTTGACTTAGCAGGTAAAATAAGTGGATCTCAAACTATAAAAAGCCCACAAATTCCTAAAGACTTTCCTATTCCTAATTCATATCAATTAGAGTCATTTCTTAGACAAGAAGGTATAGACTATTATCCTTTTTGGATGAACTATGCTTATGCTTTAACTAAAAATAAATCTCAAGCATTGGAGATATTATATGCTATCCAACCGCCCAAATAAGAAAGAGTACTTTCTACAGATGCTAAAATTAGTCGCATCTCGTAGCACATGCGCTAGGCGGGCAGTAGGGGCAATAATAACAGATAAGGAGGGTCATGTTTTATCAACTGGATATAATGGGGTTGCTAGGAATTTCGATCATTGTACAGATTTACCTTGTCCTGGAATTCTGGATCAGGCAGGAAACACATCAAACTGCATGGCAATACACGCAGAACAAAATGCTTTGCTTCAGTGTCTTGATCTCAATAGAGCTCATACTATATACTGTAGCTGCATTCCGTGTTTTACTTGCGCTAAGATGATCTGTAATACTAATATAGAAGTAATTATCTGTCAAGAGCCTTATGCCGATGCTAATGGGTTTAAGACTTTACTTCAGGCTGGGTTAGTTGTTGAAGTAGCTGGAGTAGTTCATCATGGTGCGTAAAGACCCAAAACCAGGAATGGTGGGAAGTCTGTTTTCAGGTCATCACGAGGACAACGGTTGGCGTGCCCCAACAGAACTACCAGATTTCTCAGTTTATCCAAAAGAAGCTAAATTTGGTTTTGACACTGAGTATAGTACAGGATCAGTATTTACTGCTAAACTAGCTGGAATATCAATCTGTACCCCAGATAAGAAAAGATATTTTTTACCTGTTGGATTCAAAGGAGGCGGAAACCTCGACCCTAATTCTGTACGTCGGTGGGCAACTAATGAACTTAAAGGTCGACATCTATGTATATTAAATGCCAAAGGAGATAATGAGGTATTAAGAAATTGGGGATTGAACCTAGAAGAAATAGGAGTTAGTATACATGACCCTGCATTTAAGGCAGCACTGATAGATGAAAATCGTCGAAAGTTTAATCTAAACATTCTTCTTGAAGAACTTTGTGGCCGAAGTAAAGCTGAAATTGCTGGGGCTAAATCAGACATATCAGATATGGCCGCAAGTGAAGTGGGTAGGTATGCTGAACAGGATGCAGAAGATCATCTTGACATCGACTTAGCCCAAGAACCTGAAATACAAAAACAAGATCTTCAAAAGGTATGTGATCTTGAAGACCAACTTATCTATTGTACAAGTTCAATGGAGCATGAGGGGGCTCTCATTAATAGACCAAAATTAGAGAGATGGGTACAAGAGGTTAGTCTAGCTCATCAAGCCGCTATATTGGAATTACATAGGATTACAGGACTTAAGATTAATCCTAACTCAGGTAAAGACCTACAAAAGCTATTTCACTCTCTAGGCTTGGAAATTCCTACTCGTGAAGAAGAGTTAGGCGGAGGTGAAACTTTTGAGGAAGAATATCTTTCAAAAGTAATTCATCCTTGTGTAAAGATGGTTATCACGGCCCGTAAGTTAGATTCCTTAAATAGTAAATATCTTAAAAAGTATCTTAAAAATTTAGACTCTAATAACATTCTTCGATATAATCTTCATCAACTAAGAAATGATGAATTTGGAACTGTTACAGGTAGATACGCCTCTGCAGCTCCAAGAGAAGGTGGCTGCAATATTCAGCAAGTCATGAAGTGTGAAGCCCAGTTAGATGAAGAATCTATTTCACAGTGGATTGTTCGTGAGTTATTTATACCTGAGCCAAAAAAATTTTATGTAGCGGCAGATGCTTCTCAAATTGAGTTTCGCTGGTTTGCCTCTTATTCAAAGAGTGAAAGACTTATTAGAGACTATTGCGATAATCCAGAAATAGATTTTCATCAACTTGTTGCTGATATTTTTGGTCAAAAAAGATCCATAGCAAAGCATCAAAATTTTGGCAAGGTCTACAATCTAGGAGTTCCTAAACTTGCTAGAAAATTAGGTTATGGGTGCAAGTGCGGCTGTTTAGGAAATGAACAATGGAACAAAGCCAATCATTCTCAAGATTGCCCTATTCATAAAGCTTTTGCTATTTCAAAGGAATATGATGAAAAATTCCCAGAAGCCAAAAAGCTATCTAGTGATGCTATGAAAGTTGCTAAATCTAGAGGCTATGTAAAAACAATTATGGGGCGTAGACGTAGATATCCTAATGGAGAAAGGTTACACTCAGCATTAAATGCTGTTATACAAGGTACTGCGGCTGAGAGTCTAAAAGTAAAGCTTTTAGAGACTTACAATAATCGTAAGTATCTAGGAATTACATTAAGAGCTACTGTTCATGATGAACTTGATGGTGACATGGAGAGTAAAGATAAGATTCAAGAATTTAAGGATTTGTTAGAAGAACCCGATAGTAGAATTCCGTGCCGGGTTCCATTGTTATGGGATATTGGAATAGGTAAAAACTGGAGAGAGGCAAGCGAATGAAAAAAGTTAGAATTTTTAAGGCTTTAATTTACCAGTCTAATATATTTGTAGAAGCAGATTCAATGGTTAAAGCAGTAGAAAATGCATTTATAGCGTACAATAAAAAGCCACATATTAAATCCTATTAAAAGTACTGACGAAATAACTTCTATAACCTACATGATGGAGGTGTGGATTTGCGAATACTAATAAGTGGCTACACTACGCGAATGTGTGGGTCAGATAGAGTTCATTCTGACTATATAACTTTTAGCTATGTACTTCATGACATGCTTTTAGAGATGGGGCACGAGGTTGAACGACGTAAAGTACTTATTGGGGAAAAATTATGGGATAAGTATGATTTTGCTTTTCTTGGGGTAGCCCCATTAAGTTCACTAACATCAGGCCGGGTTCCAGAAACTCATTATGCTATGGACATGATGAGAGGACGTCATGTTGTTTATGCGGATGATTGGTCTTTTTATAAGTATGGTGCTTCTGTAAGATATACCTTAGAGAAATGGGAAAAGTATGTAAAGTACAAAAACTTCCCATATGACAGTGAGGTTATAGAATCTACAAAAACCCATCTTAGTCAAATGATGGACTTTAATGAGAAACATAATGCCACTGTATTAGCTCCTATGTTTCCATGGGGTAATCATAGGTTCTTAATGACGGGAGGAAATTCAGAAGGAAACTATAAAGCTAGGCTAGTTACAGTTGACCCTAGTGCTTGGATGAAATACCCCAGTTTAGACATAGGTTCTCCACTAGACCGAAAGCGTCAATGGGTTATGGCGGCTTTATCAGACCATACCCCCTGGATAAATAAACAGCATTTTAGAATGCCTGTAAAGTATATAGGAAATAAGAGAATGCCTAAAGTAGAGGTTCTTACAGAAAGACAAACTGTAAAGTTATTTTCTGAGAGTTACGGAGTACTTTCTGCTGGATATCCTTCTGCTGGATCAGGTTGGTGGAGAACACGTTATCTTAACGCAGCCTGGGCTGAATCCATTGTATATTGCGATCCTATTGATCAAGCAACAATGGGCGCCCCTTATCAAGGGGACTCTGAGCATTTTGAAAGTTTTACTTCTGAAAAAAGATATGAACAATTGGCTCAAGAACAAGCAGATTGGCTCTTAAGAAATATATCTACTAAAGATACTGGATTTACTATCTTAGAAAGGTTAATGGCTAAATGAAAGAATCTTACTTTGTTTCAAAATTGTCCATTGACCTGGAGAGAGACGTAGGCGGTAGAGTTTATAAAATAAGTGATAAATCTACTTTAGGTCTTCCTGATTCTATGCACTTAAAAGATGGAATTATAACTTTTATAGAAACTAAAATAAGTTATGACCAAGAATGTGTAGATAATGTCATTTATGTGGCTCCTTGGAAAAGTGTAAAAAAAGATATTAGACAGTTTGAGGTCTGCAAAGAAATCTCTAAAAATGCTTTAGTGCTCTACTGCATACACTATCCACAGGTAAACCGCACCGCTGTATTAAGCATACCTTTAGTAGAGCAATTTAGAGGTTTAGATAGATGGCTTAATACTCAAATGTATCTTAGACCTGGAAATGGTTTAGAGCAGATTAAGATGTTTATGATTGAGAATAAGGAGAAAATTCGTGTCAAAATCAATGGAACAATTAGTTAGAGAATTTCAAGAAAAATATAAACACTACGTATCCCCCGACAAACCTACTTTAGATATACCTAAAGAAGTAAAAAGACTTAGGTATAATCTAATAGATGAAGAAATACAAGAGGAACTTCTTCCTGCTTTAATAGAAAATAATCTTGTTGAGATTGCTGATGGAATAGCAGATTCTATTTATGTTTTAGTAGGCTGCGCTATAGCTTATGGGATCCCAATAGATCGAATTTTTCTTGAAGTTCATAGAAGTAACATGACTAAAACCGTGGTTAAAGAATCTACTCCAGGAGAAAAGTATGGAACAAAAACTCCTAAAGGACCTGACTATATTCCACCAGACATTAAAGGAATACTAGAAAATCCTGAAAAAGAAACAGTATTAGAATATTGGGCTAAAGAAAAAGATAGTTACTAAAAACTACAAATGCCCACACTATTCCAATTGGAATAGTGTGGGCATATTAGGGTGTAAATGATAAAACTAATAACCTAGGATTAAATCCTAGATATCTAGGGATTTCAAGGTTTAATGTGCAATAATTTTATGATATAATACTCATTTATTTATTGCACAATAAAACTAAGAAGTTTTAACAGTAGCTGTAGCAGTAGTAGTTGATGTACCAGGGGCCCCAAAAGCGTCTAAAAAAGTCACTAGAGCATCATTAGCTGTCTGAATTTGAGCTGAATCAGGAACTGGCATTTTGTTGGCCGCGGCCCAAGCTAAAATCTCAGGAGTAAGCGTACTAATTACTGCTGCAGACTTTACCGCGTCAGACCCAGCTGTATCTCCTGCAGCTGATCCAAGAGCTTGAAGCTTAATAATTTCAGTAAGCCAGTTATTGGCAATACTAAATACGCCACTAAGAGCAGGGTCAATAGCAGAAGCTACTACTTCTCCAGTAGTAATTATGTTTTGACCTTTTTGTGACCCTAAAAAAGAAAATACCTTCTGAAAATCTTTACCTATTGCACTAAGAAAGCTCATATCATTCTCCATTATTAAGGTTTTGGGTTTGGGTTAGCTAGATCAATAGGAGGAGTTTTTATTTCTGTCTGTTGAGCAGTGTTTAAGGTACTTCCAGGCGGAAGGTCATTTGTTGTCAGTGATTTATAAGCCTGTACTCCAACTAACAAAGTTCCTGCAATACCTATAAGTGAGCCTCCCAAGGTTAGTACCGCTTGAAGACTCATAAGTTTAAGGTCATGGTCATTTCTAGATAAAAAGAAAGCCCCAAAAGTCGTTATTACTGACGCAAGAATTGCAAAAACAGCAACACCTTGATTTGTTATCCTTGGAGTATCCATTGTGCCTCCTAAAACATATTTATAGATTCAAGGGCTTTCACAAACTCTTTTTCAGATGGCTCAAAACCATCCATAATAATCATTTCACGAGCAGAATCTTGTCTTTCAGAATGAAAAATTACAGAAGATCTTTGATTTCCTATAGCGTCTACAAATCTACAAGACTCACCTGGTTGAGCTGCACAGTTAATTCTAACTCCATTAAATATATCTGAATGAGAGCAGGCCCAGGCTAATGGATTAGTTTTAACTATAGCCATTATTTTCCTCCAAGTAGAGAATAAATCTTTAATAAAAACTAGCTTAGTAACTACAAGTATTATCTAATAAAGTCCTTATATTACTTAGCTCCATTATTGTGAAGGTAAGACCATATTTCTTTACCTAAATTTAGTATTCCTGTGCCAGTAGCAAGCCCAAGAGCCCATTTTATTGCTGATTCCCATCGTTTTGATCGTTTTTCAGAAGCCTCATCACGATCTTTTTTAATTTTAGCATTGGCGCGATCTTCTCCTTCACGAATACCTATTCCTCGAAGTAATTCTTGAAGTAATGTACGTACTTGTATCACTTCTTCTTTTGTTGCTGCTTGAGACTCAAGGATTACACCATTTTGAGCAACACCGGTTGCAGCTAGCTCGTAATTTTGATTTAGCCTTGTACGGTTCTCAGCATGGTCTCTCCTAACTTCTGAGCGCACATCATCTACTAAAACCGTAGCTGCAGCCATCATTCGCCTTTCTGAATCCGCGATGGCGGGTAGGAGCTTTGCGTCAATGAGCTCTTTAACCAGTTCAACGTCGGATTGTTCCACATCATCCACCTCTCATTGACTCGTACCACGCCGCCGTTTCATGCTCTACTACGGCTGAGCTATCCCGCTTATAGGTGCGGTTTTTACTGCCCAAGGCGCTTGCTGCAAGTTACAAGTGTTCAAGTACTACTTCAAGATTACCCAACCATGTGTACTAGTAGTGCTTGTTTCTGCGAAACTCGTGGTTGAGTACGCGGGAATGCTTAGTGCTCCCGAAACCGTGAGCGAACTCGTTGTCATTGACACTGTTGGAGCCGTTGTACTGGTGTCTGTAATCGGCGTAGAATAACTCGGAACCGGCTGCAAAACCTCGTTAAGCGCGTTTAAATTGCTTGTGACGACTTGAGTAACCGTTACAGTTCCAGTTACAGGATGACTACCTGCTTCAGTAACTGTATAGGCCGTAGGACCGCTGTTGATATAGAGGTGCCTTCTATGGCCAGAAGCGTCGGTAAACGTAGTGCATTGAAGATAGGGAACATTGTTAAGTGCCGCAGCAGGCCCGTTAACATCGGCGGGAAAGTTATACGTTGCTGCGTTTGTTGTACAAGAGTGCATCGTCGCGCCGAAAGCTGCTCCGTTTACGATGGCCATGCCAAATGCTACTGGACGTGAATTGTAAAGAGCGCTGGCAAGGTTGGCGGTAGCGCCACCAAAATCAACCACTGATCCCCAAAGTGTATTTACAAGGTTGGGCCCGCTTCCGGTATTTGGCACTGCTGATGATCCCGACCCACCAAACTCTACTGCGCCAAAGAAGTTTTGGTTTGGAACGCTAGATAACCACCCATTAAGAATCTTGCTTGCCACAACGTGAGCGTTTCCAGCACCAGAGTTAATTTGCTCTAAGACTGCCTGTGTTACAACTTGATTATTCGTTCCTGAACAAGCTGGATAACCGCTCGTGCCGCAGGTGTTGTTCGTTCCATTTGCGTACTCGTAGATATTTGCATAAGCAGTTGCTGTACCTGTTGGTCCAGCCGTGGTGATACCAGTGATTGTTGCGTAGGAATTAGCGTAGTTGGTGGCTCCTACACGATCTGCGTATCCTTCTTGCAAAGATTCGGCCCACTGATTAGCGATTGTCTGATAGTTTGCTTCAACAGATGTCCAGTAACGGTTTACCTCAACAAAATCGCAAGCTCCCCCGGACTTCAAGTGCATCTTATTGAATTCGGTTGGGTAGTAAAGCGTGTCGCCTGTCTGAATACCACAGCCAAACTTCATGCGGTTGTTGTCGATTGCGGCATCTCCTCGCGCCGCAGAGATGATAGAGCTAGCTCTATCAAAATAACTAACGTACTGGTTGGATAAGATTCCGGCAGTATTTGCGTTTTGTCCAATGAAACCGGTATTCCAAGGCTCGTTACCTATTGAAAAGTCGATTCCTGGAAGAGTTCCTGTAGCGCCGATATAAGGCAAGGAATGGCCGTTAGCTAATCTAGCCGCTCCCCCTCCGGTAGATGTGTTTGTGCTTCCCACATACTCAATCAGGTTCACCATGTCTGCGTTAGATATTGTAATCGGAGTTTCAAAATCCGACCTGGCTCCAAGCAGTTCACATAGCGCCCAAATGTCGGGCCACTGTAGTGTTGGTGTCCAACTTGTTCCCCCGATGTTAGAGTTTGTTTGCAGCGCCTTGTAGTAGGGCTTTATCGCGTTAGCATAAGTCATTGAGTTTCCGTAAACCCAAGACCTAATTCCGTTGTACTTTGAGTCGCGAAGGTACTGCACAAATTCATCTCTAAATATCGTTGTGTTAGTAGAATCTAGACTGGAAGTTTTATGAAAATCAAAATCGTCGTAAGTGTTTATTCCTGAGTTAGTTCCCGAAGTGTTGTCTTGTGTAATTTGCCAGTTAACGACTCCTGATGCAGGAAGCGTTGAATTCTCAGAGAAAGTATAAGAACAAGTGTCTAGCGCCCACGTTCCAGTTGGTGTAACGTTACAACTGTGTGCTCCGCTTGAGGCGGTAGACCGGTAAACGGTTTGATTGAATGTTACTGATCCTTTAACAGCATACTGCGCGAGATAACTTCCGTTAAGTGAGATAAAGCGGTTGTAGTTTGAAGTGTCAAACGGCCATACACATTGCGCGTAACTACCTGTAGCAGTCGTATTGATGGTAAGAGATTGTGCTCCGTCATAAGGCGATGACGAAGTGAACCCTACCGTGGCTCCGCCAGACAAGTAGCAACTTGGAGCTGATGATTGGGTGACCACATCAAAAACAATAAAATCTCCCGGTTGAATAGCCGATGTACATGCTGGAAAGGTAAATGTTATAGTACTTGCACTGCCATCGCTTCCGGTTTGACTAACTGAGCTAACCGTCTGCACACACCCAGCAGGACCGGTTCCAGATTCAGAATTAAACACTGAAATCGTTCCACCGACGTAATTCGCCGCAATGAAAGCGTGGCCACCACTGCCAGGGTAAAAAGTCTGTGTGGTAAAACTTGTCGTCGTACCGCTTACTGCAATCAATGAAAGACGTGTCTCTGTCTGCTCCATGCTAGGGTTGTCGGCATAAAGCAGGTTTTTCATAATCTGGCCGGAATCGTAGTTGTTTACAGTAGAAAGATTCGTTGCGTTTACAAAGTTAGTCTCGCCAGATGCTGTGGCAGGAGCGTAAGTAACTCCTTCATTGAACGTCGCTGTTATCGCCGTTTGTGATAGAGCAGAAACAGGAAAAAGCGCGAACAACAAGGTATTTGCGAGTAATTTATTCATATCTACTCCACTATAACTTTGCATTCGAGTTGATACTGCGGCGCACCGGTGGTGACTGTGTAGTAGCCTATGTTGGTCGTTGAACTAAATTGAACATTCTTTGCCATAATGTTTATATATCCGGTGCGCGCTATGTTGCCCGTAACGGTAGACGTAAGCACCGTGGCCGCTGAGGTCTCCGTGGTCCCGGTCGGATCAGTCCATGTGATGTATAGACTCACCGAACTCGATGCCACGCCTGTCGCCGTGGTCATGTAGCAGGCCACGTCAAAGGGCTGTGCGGCAGAGTTACCTATGTTCGTCGTCGTTAGCACGATAGGAGAACTCGACGTACCTTGCGCTGTGGTCAATGTGGCCGATAGGCCAGTCTCGGCCTGCACTCCCGAGAACCCTAGATTCCCCGAGAGTCCGACCCCGTTGCCGGTGGTAACCTTAGCACCAAAGATAAGCGAGCCGTATTGATTGACGGCTAAATAAGGCGACGTACTGCTGAGCGAGGGAAGCACTTGGAAGATGTTCCCAGCCTGGCTCGCACCGGCCACAACCGTACATACCGTGCTTCCTGTCGTGGCTGTGGCATCGTAACAATCGAACGTGTGTGATGGTGTGAAGCTGGTCGGCCCAACGCCAATCTTTAGCGCCGATCCGGTTCCCGTCGTGTAATATCCGGAGATTGATCCTCCACCACCGCCGGATTGTGGGACGTACCATTTAGACCCGTCGTAGCACTCAGTGTAACTATTGCCTGCTGTAGCTGTCAAAGCAGTGTAAATGTTGCCTGCCGTTGTAGTCGACCAGGCCCCGTCTGCTATGAGTGTCAGGCATCCGCCAATAGTACTACTCATGCCGATTGGAGGTGTAATAGTCGCAATAGCTGCGGTTCCCGTCACATGAAACACGCCAGCCACCGGAGCAATTGTTGTAGCGGATGCAATCGAAGGCCCAATCTGCTGCTGAAGGTTCAGCGTTGTCACAGTTGCGGGTGTGTACTGAAAGGAACCTGTAATGTTGTTGCAGTACCACCAGGAATAAGCGTTCGCTGTAGCGCTAGGCGATTGGTAGTAAAGTATTTTGTTTACGTTTGCTGAAGAAGAACAGGTAGAGTAAGATGATGACGACGGAGGAACTGCTATGTAGCTGAAAGCAAAAGGCTGTCCGCTACCTGAAACAGACTGTGCGAAGCATAATGGACAAATGAACAGGATGAGTAGTAAAGCTATCTTCTTAATCATTAGTTAGCTCCCCAGTAAGTTACAAGTGAACGTCCGTTAACAGGTCCTGGATTCGACTGCTGCCCAGCTGTTCCATTTGTAGTAGACATTGAAAGAGTGTTGTTGAACAAAATTTCATCTCCAGGAACTACATTGAAGTACCGATAAGCTAACCAATCATAAGAGGCTACAGGGTACACAAGGCCAGATCCTATCCACATGCCCCACTTATCGGACTGTGATCCGGCACCCCCTCCTGTGACATTGGCGTAAAATCCTTGCCCAAAGAAATCCTCTGTACCGTTGGCGTTGGTTGACGTATACCCGTCTGAAAGCACTATCGGATCGCCTTCTAGAGTTGAAAAGTTTGCAGTCGAGTTTCCCCAAAGAGTAACTGACTCAAGCTGACCTCCGCCTGTAATCGTCTGTGTAGGAAGAAGCTGCATTGTAGCGTATGCAGCCACAGAAGTAAAGGTTGTCTCAATTGCGTACCAAAACTTCTTCCAAGGCGCAGAGTAGTATAACCCTGTCTTGTAAGATATATCCACGTACACCGAGGTTGTTGTATTTGAGTTTAGAAAATCAATGTTACAACCACTTGTGTATGGTATCTCCACTGATCTGTTGGCTGAAACTTGTGTGGCAGGGCTGACTCCTGCTGTAACTGATTGGTCAGTTCCAATTCCGACTCGGCTATTCATCATTGCTGTTGGAGAATCTTGAAGATTAAAGAACAAACCTAAACTGACTTGCTGACTACCTCCACCTGAAACACATGACCCACTAAATAGTAAAAACATTGCAGACGGCTGAATTCCTGTTCCAAAATTGAAAGAAGCGTGAATGTTTGTAATAGTTCCTGACGATCCTGGCTCGGCTTGAAATAGACGGTAAGTCCCGTTACCGGTAACAGTAACATATTCGCTCTTTTGATATCGCAGCTTGCGTCGATCAACAGTAGCTATATTTTTTACCGACAACGTACCTAAGCTACTTGAAAGGTTTACGGGATTCAACTGACCCGTAAGATTTGTGCTTGGCGGATATGTACTATCAACCGCGTTTCCGTTGTCATTGACAGTCGAGCCGCAAACTATCTGACTGCTTCCGGATACTGTCAAAGCTCCGTAAGCATACCCAGTGCGATATAGTTTGCAGTACGATGCGCCAGCAACACTAGGCGTTACAATCGAATTTATCTCCGAAGTAGATGGCACCCAAACTACGTCAGTGCTTACACCCGCCGCGTTGAAAGCGGCTACTGCGTAACGGTGTATGCCTTGCACATCTTGGTATGTTTGCACCGTCGATGTAGCAGAGCACTGCGGGTGTGAGATATATCCACCTGATGTCCCGTTTCCAGCAAACCCCAGGTTTGTACTGACTGAAACTCCAAGATAAACAATATCCATCGTCGCATTCGCGGGAAGAGTAAATAGCTCGGTAATTTCGCTGTATCCATTGCTTCCATACGCCGTGATGGTGTTCGTGAAACCAGAAGCCGAACTGGTCACCGTGTTCGTCGAACTGTTGAACCAGTTGTCGTTATACGTAGTAGCTCCTGCGATATTCCAGTGAATGCCCATGTTGAAGTTTGTATAACCGGATCCTTTTACCCAAACTGAGCACGCAAAAGGAGTAGCCGACGATCCATTCACATAGCCATTGATGCTATTAGTTTGGTTAGTAAGGAAGTTCCACGCTATCTGGTGAGTCACGGAAAGCGTGTTAGGAATTTGCAGAGTAGCAGTAGAGTTCCCGTTTTCATCGGTCTGCCCTTCAGTTGCTGTTGAACTAGCAACATTCCACTGAGTCCCAAGATGTCCTGTATAACCAAGAATGTTAACATTTGCGGTTGGAGTAATTGTTACTTCTGCGGGTGTGTTTAGATAAGTGCTAGCAGCACCGCCAAGGGGCGCCCAATATGCAGGTGATGTAGAAGGTGTATTGCCAGCCGGAACCGCAGAAAGGGCGTAGTACGGTTGTCCTACAGAACTGTCTATGGTAATGTCTCCTGGACAGTAAGTCGCAACCGAGGAGTACGTCTGTTTACCTAAACCACCATTAGTGAATGTAGGCACTAGACTGCTGTTCGCAACAACTGTTTGACATGCAGCTGTAGGAGGTGATATAGGAGCATTTCCAGAATCCGCAACCCCTCCAGCTGAATCAGCAACTAGTACATTACCTGAAACAATTGGTGTAGCTGGCACTGTAGGTACACCACCTGAACCAGCACCAACAATAGGTATTGATGATGTCACAGTGTTCGGTGTAGCAGCTTTTGGAATCTGACCGGCTGTCATACCAGAGAGACCACTACTTCCACCACCTGCACCGGTTGTGCTAAAGTATCCAATTCCGTTTGAGACAACAGAAACAGATTGTCCGTTAGGCACGCTAACTGTTGGCCCGGAGCTACCTCCAACAGTCAAAGCAAATCCACCAGTTGTTGCATTGATTATGTTGTACTGTTGACCTGGGTTCAAGGGTAGTATTGTCGTGCCTACTGATGTCAAAGTGCCGGTTACATACTGTGTACCAGCCCACCACTGAGTTGGAGTAAGAGTTACAGAGTTAGAAGACATCACAAGGTTGTTCTGTCCTTGAAGAGACTGACCTCCAGTAACTCCCGCTGAACCTCCTAAAGATACAGAAGGATTAGATTGTGCGGTTGCTAATGAGCAAAACAGGCACAGGATCAACGACGCTATGAGTTTTCTCATTAGTTAACTCCTACTGTGTAAGTTCCTGTATAGAATGTTGGACTGACGTACAAGTACTCTGTTGGCACTGAAACACCGTTGATGTTTGTAAAACTAATCGCGGTCGAGGTAAAAGTAGTTGCAAATGTATTCACAGTAAATGTATGTGAACTACCTTGCAAGATCAAGTAAATGTATTGAGATGACGGTGTAAATGAAAAAGTGCCAGTTTGTGTTGCCGCTATTCCCAAACTAGCTAACGTCCCTGTTGCGCCAGTCAACACCGCACTAGTTCCAGAAGAAGTAGCTCCCGTAGCTCCTGCGGTCCCTACTCCTCCAAAGAATCTTGGATACCATGAAACTGTCGCTGTTCTACTCGGACTAGTTCCATCTGACCCGGTAATTGTATCTGTGAAAGTTACTGTAGCGTTAGAAGAATGAGAAAACGTTCCAGTAATTGTGCAGGAAGTAAACGGGGTTGTACAGGTGGTAGGAGAAGCTACAGAGTCTGTGTTTGTTATTGAAGATCCTGTAACAGTAGCTCCAGAAAAAGCCGAAGAAAAAACAGGATTTGTTACAGTTGCTCCAAGTTCTTGAGTTGGAGTTGAGGTAGTAAAAGAAGTAAAAGACAAACCCGAAGGCAAGTTACTTAGAGTCAAGCCAAATGTTGCTGCTGCCACTGAACCTAGTCCAGTCAACCCGGTTAAATCAGCTGCTGTTGCTGCTCTTGAGGTAGAAGAAGATGTTCCATACACCAAAGCATTTGTTGGTAACGTAGCACCCCCACCTCCCCCAGAAAAAGTACAAGTAGTACTTACACAAGTTACTCCAGCCCCAGTAAAAATAAATGATCCCGCCACACTATTTATTCCAGATACCCCAGCCACTCCGCCAATAGGAGAACCCTTATATAATAGAGAAGTTCCATTATCTAAAAGATTAGAGGGGCCTAATACAGGAACTCCTGTACTATAGGATAATAATAAAGGTAAATTGTTTATTGGGATGTTAGGAATGGCCGCAACTGGACCAGGAACTTGAGAATAACCAGAACAAAAAAAGCCGCAGATTAAATACAGGATTAATAAAGCTTTTTTCATTTTTTTACCTTTTAATAAGTATTCTCAAACCAAGAGCCGACACCACACGTTGCTCCATCATCCACGCATTGAATGCTATAATACCAGTTGACTGGCACATTAAATGTGAATCCAATCGGTTCTCCCACAACTGTCTGTGTAAAGGTGTTGGCCCATATTGTCGTGCTAGCGCTGGTTGAACCAATAGAGGCTTGTATCTGACCATCATTGCCACCAGGCGCCGTTCCCCACCCTGTCACATAAAGCGGATAACCTGTGGTGTTGTGGTAAGTCGTATTAAAACTACGAGTTACTGCATTAATGTTATAGGCTCTAGATGGAACGATAATACAGTTCGCATTTCCTGTATTTGTTATACCTACCGACACATATGGGCTCGAACATTGTGTAAGTGTCCCGGCAATCGAGTTAGCCGCAGTAGCGGTTGAGGCATTTCCGTTTAAAGGGCCATTAAATTGCGTAGCTGTAACCAAACCACTAGCTTGCACATAAAAAGTTGAAGTTCCGCTGGAATTTACCCCGGAAAACAAATAGTTAGTTGGCCCAGCTTCGGTAGATGCTGTAATTGCGGCTGTTGTTGGAGAACTTCCATAACTGGTGCCCGCTTGAGTTACCCCTATAAGTGGCCCACCAGCCGCAGTATAAACTGAAACCGAAAGTGGAGTTATATTGCCTAGTGAAAGTCCTATAGTACCAGCCGCGTTTACTGGAGAGCCTGTTACCCCTATTCCATTGGAGCCGCTTACCGTTATACCTGTAGAA
>Ga0116226_10002424_pt1 | contig 16244 bp, 13 predicted proteins | sample S1TSphfallax_FD_89692 | JGI IMG/M metagenome (GOLD analysis project Ga0116226, IMG submission 89692) | Host-associated microbial communities from peat moss isolated from Minnesota, USA - S1T2_Fa - Sphagnum fallax MG | ecosystem: Host-associated > Plants > Peat moss > Unclassified | place: USA...
CCGGCAGGCGCGTTGTGATTTAAGCAAGCGGCCGCTTTTTGAAGTATTCTTTGCGGCCCGGTTCAGACTTCGCGGCCGCGCAGTCATCGGGACGTGCGGCACAAAAACTGAAAGTAATACCATGATAAAACTTTATGGCATGAGTAGCCCGAACGTCCTCAAGATCATGATTGCGCTGGAAGAGTTCGGGCTCGGCTATGAGTTTGTGCATGTCGACTTGTTTTCCGAAGGACAATTCCAGCCGGATTTTCTGGCGCTCAATCCCAATGCGAAGGTGCCGGTATTGGTTGACGCGCGCGGTGCGGACAGTCAGCCGATTTTCGAATCCGGCGCGATCTTGCAATATCTGGCGGAGGTCGAAGGCAAGTTTCTGCCGCCGGCGGGTGCCGCGCGATACGCGGTCATCAAATGGCTGACGCTGCAGGTCGCAACCGTCGGGCCGATGCTGGGCCAGCTCAATCATTTCCGAACCTACGCGCCGGCGGGCGAGGATTATTCCATCGGCCGCTATTCGCGCGAGGCGATGCGGATTTACACCCTGCTGGACCGGCGGCTGGCGGAGAGCGCCAATCTGGCCGGCCCGGATTATTCGATCGCTGACATGGCGACGTTGCCTTGGACCGATTATTTCGAGCGTCAGCAGTTGCCGCGGGCGGATTTCCCGCACATCCAGCGCTGGCGCGAGACAATCGAGGCGCGGCCGGCAGTGACGCGAGCCCGCGCGGCGATGGCGCTGGTACAGCAGCGCGACGCGGCGATGTTCAAGGCCGGCTCGGAAGCTGCCCGGCGCCGCTTCATCGGGCTCGGCAAGGATTAAGGCAAGGCGCGTTGACGCAATTCGAACAGCTTTGGCGCTCGCCTTTACGGATCGCGCCCGAATGCTACAATCGCGCGATATCCAGTAAAGCATTCTACGCAATCGATTAGAAAAGAGGAAACATCATGGGAATTCTCGACGGTAAAGTTGCGCTCATCACCGGCGCCGGCCAGGGCGTAGGGCAGGGCATCGCGTTCGCAATGGCGCGCGAGGGCGCCAAAATCGCCGCGATCGGCAGAACCTTATCCAAGCTGCAGGAGACCTGCGGCGAAATCGAAAGCTTTGGCGGCACCGCATTAGCCATCATCGCCGATGTCCATGACGGCGCCGCGATCACCCAATCGATCGCCACCACCGTCGAGAAATTCGGCCGCCTCGATATCCTGGTGAACAACGCCTACGGCATCGCCCTTGGCCCCCTGCTGTCACTGACCGACGAGGATTTCGACCGCGCGATGCATGGCAGCGCGTTATCGACCTTCCGCTATATGAAAGAATGCTATCCGCATTTGAAGGCAGCCGGCGAAGGCGCAATCATCAACCTCTCGACCTCGGCCACCCGCCGCTGGGACGCCGCCAATTACGGCTTCTATGCCGCCTCCAAACGCGCGGTCGAAGCGCTGAGCCGGGCCGCCGCCTCGGAATGGGGCAAGGACAATATTCGCGTCAACACCATCGCCCCGCATGCGCTATCGCCGGGCCTGAAAGGCTGGATTGAAGGCAACCCGGCGGAAGCCAAGGAATTCTTCAAGACCATCCCGCTCGGCCGGGTCGGCGATTGCGAACACGATATCGGTGCCGTCGCTTTATTCCTGGCAGGCCCAGGTTCCAAATACGTCTCCGGCACTGTCATCCCGGTCGACGGCGGCCAAGCCTTCTTCGGCTGAGCGCCGGGCAGTTCCTCGGCTGGGCGGCGCGGCGATGCGCCGGCAGCCGGGGATGCCGATGCATAATGGGCTAACTATCGAGGGTTTCTGCCTTGCATTAACCGGGCAATCTTCTTGTCGGTCTCATACTGACTGAGAGCATAAACCGACCAGATTGCCGCCGGTATCCAGCCGATCAGCGTCAGCTGCAGGATCAGGCAGAACAGCCCGGCAAATGGCCGGCCGATGGTGAAAAATTGCAGCCACGGCAAAATCAAGGCCAACAGCAATCGCATGACGTACTCACCCGCCTGGATTGCTCTGCGGGTTCATCCCCTCGTTACATTTCATAAACGCCGCCAGCACGTCCTTGCTGCCATCCAGCGGCTCGGTATCCGTGGGGAGGTTCGCAACCGTCAGCGTCATCGACGTGCTGGCTTCCAGATCGCCGACGATCATGATGAATTGAATGGGGGTAAGTTGCGCGTTTATCGCGTCCGCGGTGTTGGAGGTAATGGGCAACGCGTAGTTGTTGCCGTTGACGGCAAGCTTGATTGTTCCGGTAACGTTTGGGGTCAGCGACCACGACTCGTTGGATATTTTGATGATGGCGCCGCCGGCCGCGTTGGTCAGCAGATAAAAGCCGAAATCGCCCAAAGCAGGTTCGCCCGCGATACAGGCATCGACCGGAGCCGTTGCAGAACTGGAATGAGATAGGGCAACCCAGTAATTCTCCTTCGCCAGTTGCGTGAACCCTCCGTCAGCCATGGCCGGGGGGCAACCAAGTAAGGCTATGATCATCGCCAGCAGAATACAGATCCGGGCCATTTTGCTCTCCCATTTCGGCACCGAGCTTAAACGTAGAACATTTCCGAGTCGACGCACGATGCCGACGGGCTGATCCCATTGGGCCGGCGCGGCCCGCTCAGCCGCACTCTGACGAGCACCCTGAAGTTAAGCCTTTGTTTGCCACTTCGGCGTAGGGATGACGCCGGGGTCTCAGCCCATCCCTTTAGGAAACCATAATGTTGCTGTACCGTCCGTCGGCCGTGGCCTGCGCCGCTGATCGCTCGGCAGGTGCCGGAAGCGCTTGCCGATGCACACTGAGCACGTTTTGACAGCGTCCGTGGCGCCGTCCGCTGACGCGCTGCTCTGCGCCCAGGAGCCGATCCATATTCCTGGTGCGATCCAGCCGCATGGCGCGTTTTTGGCCAGCGGGCTGGATGGGCGGATCGCCCATGCGAGCGATAATCTCGCGGCCTTTCTGGGGGTGCCGGCGGCGGCGGCGCTGGGCCAGGATCTGGCCGCGGTCATCGGGGCCGAGGCGAGCGACGGGCTGCGGCAGGCGGGGCCGGGAACGGCGCGCGCCGGAAGCTTTTATCAGCTGCGCCGGCCAGATGGCGCGCTGCAGCTACGCGGGTTCAGGTCGGGGCCATATCTGGGTGTCGATATCGAAACGCCGGGTGCACCGGTTGACGAGGTTGCGGCGCTGCTCGGCGCGCAGGCGCTGCTGGCCAGGCTGGAGGGCGCTGGCAGCCAGCTGGAACTCTGCGCCTGGGCCGTGGCCGGGCTGCGGGCGATCACCGGCTATCAGCGCGTGATGGCCTACCGCTTCGATCCGGTGGAGGGGCATGGCGAGGTCATTGCCGAAGCGCTTGAACCGGAGCTCGACCCCTATCTCGGGCTGCATTATCCCGCTTCGGACATTCCGGCCCAGGCGCGAGCATTATTTCTGCGCCAGCCGGTCGGCGCGGTGGCGGATGCGGGCTACACGCCGGTGCCGCTGCGCACGGACATTGCGGCCGCCGGCGATGCGCCGCTGGACCTGACGTTCAGCACGCTGCGCAGCGTCTCGCCGGTGCACCGCGCCTATATGCGCAACATGGGCACGGTGGCGAGCCTGACCGTGGCGCTGGTCACTGAAGGCCAGCTATGGGGCATGCTGGTCTGCCATCATGGCAGCAATCGTGTGGCCGGGCCGGCATTGCGTGCGGTGGCAAGCATGACCGGCCAGCTTGTCTCGCTGCTGCTGGTCAGCCTGGCCCGCGCCGAGAACGCCGCCAGACAGGCGGCGGGCGAGGCGGCGCTGGCCGAGGTGGCGGCGCGTCTGGCGCAGGGCCTGCCGCTGGCGGAGGCGCTGGCCTCGCCATGGCTGCTCGGCGTGGCGGGTGCCAGCGGCGCGGCGATCCGCGCCGGCGGGCATTTCCGGCTCGCCGGCACCACGCCGGGCCCGGAAGCCGCCTTGCACGCCATGGCGGTGCTGCAGGCCGAAGCGGGCGGCGCGCTTTATGCGTGCGGCGACCTCGCGCTGCGGCATCCGGCGCTGGCCGCCTGCGCGCAGCATGGCAGCGGGGCGCTGTTGCTGCCGCTGACCCCGGCAACCGATGATGCCATTTTGTTTTTCCGGCCCGAGCTTCGGCGGACAGTGACATGGGGCGGCAATCCCGCGGCGCATGTGTCGCGCGACCCGGTGACCAGCGCACTTTCACCGCGCGCCTCGTTCAAGGCGTGGGCGGAGATGGTGAGCGGCCATGCCGCACCTTGGGAAGTGGCCGACCTCGCGCTGGCGCGTCAGCTGGGCCAGCTTGTCACCGCCGAACTGGCGCAGCTGGCGCAGCGCGAACTGGCCGAACTGCGGCGCGATTTGCAGGACCGCGCGCAGGTGACCGCGCCGGACCGACACTATGCCGACCTGCTGGCGGCGTTGCCCGATGCGACGATTGCCGTTGATGCGCAGGGCGGTATCCAGCTTGCCAATCCGATGGCGGCCCGGCAGTTCGGCTACCCGCTGGATGCCCTGGCCGGCCGCCCGGTCACGAGCATTCTGCCGGATTACCCGGAAGACCGGCCGGCGACGTCGCTCGCGGGCCAGGTTTTTGAACTCTCCGGGTTGCGGCAGGATGGCACAAATTTCCCGGCCGAAGTGACCATGAGCGTGCTGCCGGGCAGCCAGCTTCGCGTCAGGATCGTGGCGATCCGCAATATCAGCGTGCGCAAGAACGCCGAGCGGCATCTGGTAAAAATGGAGACCAGGTATCGCAGCCTGCTCGAGGCGTCGCCCGACGTGATGGTGATGATCAACGAGCAGGAAGACGTTCTCTTGATGAACCGGCAGGCGGTGATTCAGTTCGGCTTCGCCCAGTCCCAGCTCACCGGGCAGAGCCTGCGCACCATCATCCGGGAGGGCCTCCAGGGCCTGCCGGATGATGCCGGGCGTGGCGGTCCGGCCGCGCCGCGGGTGCTCGAGCGGACCGGACGCCGCCGGGACGGCAGTGAGTTTCCGGTCGAAATCATCGTCGGCCCGCTCGCTGGCGAGGCCGGCCAACTGCGGACCGCGGCCATTCGCGATATCACCGCGCGCAAGCAGGCCGAGGCGATCTTGCTGCAAAAGGTCGACGAGCTGAACCGGTCGAACATGGAACTCGAGCAGTTTGCCTCCATCGCCTCGCATGACCTGCAGGAGCCGCTGAGGATCATCGCCGGCTACACACAGCTTTTGCGGCGGCGCTATCAGGGCAGGCTGGATGCGGACGCCGATAAGTTCATTGCATTCGCGGTCGATGGCGCCACCCGGATGCAACAACTGATCCAGGACATGCTGGCCTATTCGCGGGTCGGCGAGAAGACGTTTGCCCCGGCGCCGACCGCCGCCGGTGAAGCTCTGGAGGCGGCGCTGAACCGGCTGCACGCGGCGATTGAGGAAAGCCGCGCGCTGATCACCTATGATCGCCTGCCAACCGTGCTGGCCGACCCGCGCCAGTTGGCCCAATTATTCCAGAACCTGGTGGGCAATGCGATCAAGTATCACGGTCCCGATCCGCCCGCCGTGCATATCTCCGCCATGCATACGCCGGACGGAAGATGGCAGTTCTCGGTGCGCGACCATGGGATCGGGATCGATCCGCAACATTTTCAAAGGATTTTTGGCATGTTTCAGCGCTTGCACAGCCGGCAGGAATTCGCCGGCACCGGAATCGGCCTAGCGATCTGCCAAAAAATCGTGGAACGGCATGGCGGCACCATCTGGGTTGAATCGGGGGCGGGTGAAGGGGCGGATTTCCGCTTCACGCTGCCGGCGGGGGAGGCTCTCGCATGAACGCGCTCGCCACCGTGCCGGACCGGCCGCGGGTCCTGCTGGTCGAGGACAGCCCGGCGGACGTGCTCCTCACCCAGGAGGCGTTCCGCGGCGTCAACGCGTCGATTTGCCTCGATGTCGTCCCGGACGGCCAACAGGCGATGGCCTATCTGCGGCGCATCGCACCGGTTGGCGCCGCGCATTGGCCGGACATTATCCTGCTAGACCTTAATCTGCCAGGCATGGGCGGCAGCGAGGTGTTGGCGCGGATCAAGGCGGATGACGTGCTCAAGGTGATTCCCACCATCATTCTCAGCACTTCGAGCGCCGAGTCCGATATTGTGAAAAGCTACCAGCTGCAGGCCAATTGCTATCTCAGCAAGCCGCTGCAGTTCGATGCATTCGAAGCGCTGGTGAAAAGCATCAACGACTTCTGGTTGACCAAGGCCAGATTGCCGAGTTCCGGACCCTGACAATGAATGACATGAGCCAAGATTTGAAACTACTGGTGGTTGAAGACAGCGACGCCGATGCAGGGTTGCTGCTGGAAATGCTGAACGACTATCCGGCCAAGCCAACGCAGGCCTTGCATGTGCGCTCGATGCGCGAGGCGGAGGCGGTTTTGGCCAGCGACGCGGTGGATGTGATTGTGCTGGATATCGGGCTGCCCGACGTGGACGGCGTCGGCGCCGTCCGGCGGGTGCAGGACGCCGCACCGCGCGTGCCGGTGGTGGTGCTGACCGGGTTGGATGACGAGGCGCTGGCCAGACAGTCGCTGCAGCAGGGGGCACAGGATTATCTGCCGAAAGACGGGATCACCGCGGCCGGACTGCACCGGGCGCTGCGTTACGCGGTCGAACGCAAGCTGATCGAGGATAAACTGCGCATCGAGACCGACCGCGCGCGGCGCAGCACCGCCGCCCTGGCGGCCCAGCATGAGCTGCTGGAAGTAACCCTGCAATCGATCGGCGATGCGGTCATCCGCACCGATTGTGACGGCAACGTTACGTTCTCGAACGCGATGGCGGCGCGGCTGTTCGGCGTGCGGACAGCCGCCAGCGACGGACGTCCGATCGACGAAATCAGGCGCATGGTCGATGCCTGCCGCGCGTCGCACGCCGCCGATACCGCGGACGGGCCGACCTTCATGCGCAAGCTGCCGGAAAATTACGACCTGATGGCGGCTGACGGCACGTTGATTCCCATTGAGGGTTGCGTCGCGCCGATCAGCGGCCGCGGCGGCGAGCCGGCGGGTCAGGTGATCGTCTTCCGCGATGTCACCGCGCAGCGCGCGATCGCGCAGCAATTGAGCCATCGCGCCAATCATGACGCACTGACCGGTCTGCCGAACCGTCTGCTGCTCGCCGACCGGATCGACCAGGCCATTGCCCTGGCGCCGCGGCATGGCAAAAAGGTCGCGGTGCTGTTCCTTGACCTGGATGGGTTCAAGCAGATCAACGATACGTTGGGCCATCTGACCGGCGATCTGCTGCTGAAATCCGTCGCCCGGCGGCTGGTCGGCTGCGTGCGAGCCTCGGACACGGTTTGCCGGCAGGGCGGCGACGAATTCGTGGTGCTGCTCAGCGAGGTCGGGGTTGCCCCGGATGCCGCGCTCTCGGCAGGCCGCATTCTGCAGGCAGTCGGTGCGCCGCATATGATCGAGGGGCATGAGCTGCATATCACCACCAGCATCGGCATCGGCGTGTTTCCCGAAGACGGCGCCGAGGCGCAGGCGCTGCTCCGAGCCGCCGACATGGCGATGTATCAGGCCAAGGCCAATGGACGCCAGTGCTTCCACTTTTTCACACCCGGAATGATATTGCGGGCCACCAAGCGGCAATCAATTCAGCCGACCGCGCGCCGGCGGGGCAATGGCAATGGCGCGAGACCGAGCTGCCGGCCGTAAACGCGCCGGACTTGCAGCGATGCCCAACGGTCGCCACGACACGCCTATCCCGGGATTCTGATTCCACAACTTTCAGCGCGCCTGCGGGCTTGCCGGTTGCCTGAAAATATGTGGGCGCGATTGATGGGCGGCAGGCGCCTCAGCCCAATATGCCCGGCAGATCCAACCCGAGCGCGCGGGCGCAATCCCGCGCGATATCGTAGCCCGCATCGGCATGGCGCATCACCCCGGTAGCCGGGTCGTTCCAAAGCACGTTTTCCAGGCGTCGGGCCGCCTCCGGCGTGCCGTCGGCGCAGATCACCATGCCCGAATGCTGCGAGAAGCCCATGCCCACCCCGCCGCCATGGTGCAGCGAAACCCAGGTGGCGCCGGAGGCACAGTTGAGCAATGCGTTCAACAGCGGCCAGTCGGAGACCGCATCCGACCCGTCCAGCATGGATTCCGTCTCGCGATTGGGCGAGGCGACAGAGCCGGAATCCAGATGATCACGGCCGATCACAACCGGTGCGGAGAGCTCACCGCTGGCCACCATCTCGTTGAATGCGAGCCCCAGCCGGTGCCGGTCGCCCAAGCCAACCCAGCAGATCCGCGCCGGCAGCCCCTGAAAGGCAATGCGCTCGCGCGCCATGTCCAGCCAATGGTGCAGATGTTTGTCATGCGGCATCAGCGCCTTCACCTTGGCGTCGGTTTTGTAGATATCCTCCGGATCGCCGGAGAGTGCGGCCCAGCGAAACGGACCCACTCCGCGGCAGAAAAGCGGACGGATATAGGCTGGCACGAAGCCCGGAAAATCGAAGGCGTTCGCAACCCCTTCTTCCTTCGCCATCTGCCGCAGGTTGTTGCCATAGTCGAAGGTGGGAACCCCCATTTCCGAAAAACGCAGCATTTCGCGCACATGGCCGGCCATCGACGCGCGGGCCGCCGTTTCGACTGCCTTCGGGTCGCTTTCACGTTTTTCCAGCCATTCCGCAACACTCCAGCCCTTTGGCAGATAGCCGTTGATCGGATCATGCGCGGAGGTCTGGTCGGTCAGCGCGTCCGGGCGAATGCCGCGCCGCAGCAGCTCGGGCAGCACTTCGGCGATATTGCCGAGCAGTCCGACAGACACAGGCTTCTTCTCGGCAATCGAACGCTGGATGATCGCCAGCGCCGCATCCAGCGTGTCCGCGCGAACATCGACATAGCGGGTTTTCAGCCGCATCTCGATCCGGCTATCCTGACATTCGACGGCCAGGCAACTGGCGCCGGCCATGGTCGCGGCCAGAGTCTGCGCGCCGCCCATGCCGCCCAGCCCGGCGGTGAGAATCCATTTGCCGGACAGATCATTATTATAATGCTGGCGGCCCATCTCGACAAAAGTCTCGTAGGTTCCCTGCACAATCCCCTGGGTGCCGATATAGATCCAGGAGCCGGCGGTCATCTGCCCATACATCATCAGCCCTTTACGATCGAGCTCATGAAAATGTTTCCAGGTCGCCCAATGCGGGACCAGGTTGGAGTTTGCCAGCAGCACCCGCGGCGCATTCGAATGGGTGCGAAAAACCCCGACCGGTTTGCCCGACTGGATCAGCAAGGTCTCATCGCCTTCAAGCCGGCGCAGGGTTTCTACAATGCGGTCGTAGGAATTCCAATCCCGGGCGGCGCGGCCGATGCCGCCATAAACCACCAGCTCCTCCGGCCGCTCCGCCACCATCGGGTCAAGATTATTCATCAGCATGCGCAACGGTGCCTCCGTCTGCCAGGATTTGGCCGAAAGCAGCGCGCCGTGCGGCGCATGAATGAGGCGGGCATTGTCCAGGCGGGTCATGGCAAAAGACTTTCGATAATGGTTTTCAAAACAGGCAAAACAGGTGCGGATGGACTGATCGGGCTCGGCCAGTTGTCCGGCCCCGGCATTTCCGGCTCTTCCATATAGCCGCGGCAGGCCAGTTCCATTTGCAGGGCGTTCACGCCCGAAGCGGGGGCGCCATAATGGCGGGTGATATAGCCGCCTTTAAATCGGCCGTTGACCACAGAGGAGAATTTCGGATCGGCGGCGCAAATTGCCGCAACGCGCGCGGTAAGCGCCGCGTCGCACGCTTTGCCGCCATGGGTGCCGATATTGAAATTCGGCAGCACGCCATCGAACAATGTGCCGATTTGGCTGCGGATCGAATGGCAATCATAGAGAGTTACAATCGGGTGAAGGTCCTGCAGCCGGGCAATTTCCGCCGTCAGCGCCGCATGGTACGGCTCAAAATATTCCGCCCGACGGCGCTGGATCTCGGCATCATCCGGCTCGCTTCCCGGCAGATAAAGCGGCTCGCCGTCGAAGCTGGTGAGCGGGCAAAGCCCGGTCGTCGCCTGGCCAGGATAGAGTGACGCGCCGGTCGGATCGCGATTGACGTCGATCACCGTGCGCGAAATCTCGGTCCGCAAAATGGTCACATCCAAAACCTCCGCGAATGCGTAAAGTTCCGGCAGCCACCAATCGGCATCCTTGCACGCCAGCCAGAGCGAGCTAAGCCGGGGCTGCAACCAATCCGGGATTTGCGTGCCGGCATGGGGAATGCTCAGAATCAGCGGCGTCTGCCCCTGGCGGCATTTTAGAAAACTCATGCCACACCCGGCAGGTTCTGCAACGGCAGCGCATTCGACCGGACCAGCGTGATCGCCGCCTCGATATCCGGCGCGAAGTGCCGGTCTTCGTCCAGATACGGAACGACTTCGCGTACCGTCGCGCGCACGGCTTCCAATATCGTGCTCGACGGCAGTTGGTGAAAGTCGCAGCCTTGCGCCGCCGCCAATAATTCGATGGCGATGATGGCGCGCAAATTCTCCGTCATGGCCTGCAGCCGGCGCGCCCCATGCGCGGCCATGGAAACATGATCTTCCTGATTGGCGGAAGTGGGAATTGAATCGACCGAGGCCGGATAGGCGCGTGTCTTGTTCTCTGAGACCAAAGCGGCCGCAGTGACCTGCGGGATCATGAACCCGGAATTTAAGCCGGGCTTTGGCGTTAGAAAGGCCGGCAGTCCGGACAGAGCAGGGTCCACCAGCATGGCCAGGCGGCGTTCCGCCAGCGAGCCGATTTCACAGACCGCCATGGCGATCATGTCGGCCGCGAAGGCGACCGGCTCGGCATGGAAATTGCCGCCGGAGAGGGCCTCTACAGGTTCCGTGAAAATCAGCGGATTATCGGTGACGCCATTGGCCTCGGTACCAAGCGTGGCGGCGGCCTGGCGAAGCAGGTCGAGCACGGCGCCCATCACCTGCGGCTGGCAGCGCAAACAGTAAGGGTCCTGCACCCGCGCATCGTCAATCTCGTGCGAGGCACGGATCGCGCTGCCCGCCATCAGTTCGCGCAAGGCGCGCGCCACTTCGGTTTGCCCAGCATGGCGCCGCAGCGCATGGATGCGCGGATCGAACGGTGCGTCAGAGCCGCGCGCCGCATCGGTGGAAAGGGCGCCGGTGAGCAACGCGGTTTTGAACAAGGCTTCCGCTTCGAACAGCCCGGCCAGCGCGTAGGCGGTGGAAAACTGCGTGCCGTTGAGCAGCGCCAGCCCCTCTTTCGGACCCAGCACGACCGGCTCTAGCCCGGCGCCGGCCAACCCCTCGGCGGCGGGCAGCCGGCCGGCGGCGCATAATACCTCGCCGGTGCCGATCATCGCGGCGGCCATATGCGCCAGCGGCGCCAGGTCGCCCGAGGCGCCAACCGAGCCTTGCGCCGGGATCACCGGAATGACGTTGCGCGCCAGCATCTGCTCCAGCAACTGTACGGTCTGGGCCCGCACCCCGGAAGCGCCCTGCGCCAGCGAGCCAAGCTTCAACGCCATCATCAGCCGGGCCACGGCAACCGGCATCGCCTCGCCCACCCCCGCGGCATGCGAGAGCACCAGATTACGCTGCAGCACCTCAAGATCATGGTCGGCAATGCGCACCGTCGCCAGTTTTCCAAAACCGGTATTAATGCCGTAAACCGGCGCGCCGCGGCCAAGAATTTCCTGCACCGCCTCGGCGGCGCGGTTTACGCGCGGCCAGGCGGCGGGGTCCAGCGTGCAATCCGCACCGCGATAAATCTCGCGCCATTGCGCCAGGCCGACTTGCGCGGGGGAAAGGATCATGAAGCACTCCAGATGCGGCGAAAAAGCGGATTGAAGCCGATGCGGTAAACCAGTTCCGCCGGCGTTTCGATGTCCCATATCGCCAGATGGCATTTATGGCCCGGCGCCAGCACCCCGATATCCGGCCGCCCCAGCGCCGCGGCGGCATGGCGGGTGGTGCCAAGCAGGCACTCCTCCACGGTCAGCCGAAATTGCGTCGCCGCCATGTTCATCGCCAGCAGCAGGGAATTCAACGGCGAGGTGCCGGGGTTTAGATCCGTCGCCACCGCCATGCGAACGCCGTGCGCGCGCATCTCGGCGATCGGCGGCAATCGCGTCTCCCGCAGCGCGTAGAACGCGCCGGGCAGCAGCACGGCGACGGTTCCGGCTTGTGCCATGGCGGCAACACCCGCTGCATCGGTATGCTCCAGATGGTCCGCGGAAAGCGCGCTGTAGCGGGCCGCCAGAGCCGCGCCGTGCAGGTTGGAGAGCTGATCGGCATGCAGCTTCACCGCCAGCCCGTGTGCCTTGGCCGCCTCAAAAAATCGCCCGATCTCATCCGGCGAAAAAGCGATGCCCTCGCAGAACCCGTCGACCGCATCGGCCAGATTTGCCGCGGCGATCCGGGGAATCAGCGTCTCGGTCAATAGGCGAAGATAGCCGGCCCGGTCGGTGCTGAATTCCGGCGGCAATGCATGCGCGCCCAGAAAGGTCGCGGCAATGTCGAGCCGGGCGGTATCACCCAGGCCGCGAATAACGCGCAGCAGCTTGATCTCGGATTCCTCCGAAAGCCCATAGCCGGACTTGATCTCAACCGTGGTGACCCCTTCATCCATCAGTGCCTGTAGCCGGCGCTGCGCTGCATTGCTGAGCATTGCAGGATCGGCTTGGCGCGTTGCCGTCACAGTCGAGGCGATGCCGCCGCCGGCCTTGGCAATTTCTTCATAGCTCGCGCCGTTGAGTCGCGCCTCGAATTCGACGGCGCGATCGCCGCCATAAACGAGATGGGTGTGGCAATCGATCAGCCCCGGCGTGATCCAGCGCCCGGCGCAGTCGGTTACCTGCGCCGCTTCAAACGCGCATATCGGCCCGGCATAAACAATCCGCCCGGCCGATGCCGCCACCATGCCATGCTCGACCAAACCCAGGCCGGGCAGCTCCGGCGCCATGGTCGCCAGGCGGGCATTGGTAAAAACGCAGTCGGCACGCATCAAAATAGACCTTTGCCAAGCTCATTCAGTTGTATATACAATAGGGGCAAACAGAAAGCATGTATAGTGGACAAAAGCCTGTTTTTTCGTCACGCGTTACTCGCCCAAGGCTGGGCGGAAAATGTTGCGGTGCATATCCTGGACGGCCGCATCGCGCGGATTGAAACGGCGGCGGCGGCTGCTGGCCCTGCGCATGGCATTGCGCTGGCGGGCATGGCCAATTTGCACAGCCACAGCTTTCAGCGCGCGCTGGCCGGCCTGACCGAGTTTCGCGGCGAAACCCAGGACAGCTTCTGGACCTGGCGCGACTTGATGTATCGCTTCGCGCTCCGGATGACGCCGGAGGATGTTGAAGCGGTGGCCATGCAGGCATTCGTTGAAATGCTGGAAAGCGGATTCACCAGCGTTGCCGAATTTCATTACCTGCATCATGCGCCCGATGGACGCGAATATGATGATATCGGCGAGATGGCGTCACGAATCGCCGGCGCCGCGGCGCAGGTGGGAATTGAACTCACCTTGCTGCCGGTATTCTACGCCCATTCCGGGTTTGGCGGGTTGCCCCCGACCGCGGCGCAGCGCCGATTTATTACCAGCCTCGATCGCTATGCAAGACTATATGAACGTTGCGCTGCGCTCTCGGCGGCGGGGGTCGCGCCGCATTCGCTGCGGGCGGTCACGCTGGACGAGTTGCGCGAAGTCACGCAACTCGCGGGCAGGCGCCCAGTGCATATTCACATTGCCGAGCAAACTGGCGAGGTCGCTGCGTGCCTCGCCTGGTCCGGCCTGCGGCCGATTGAATTTCTGCTGCGGCACGCACCGGTTGATGAGAACTGGTGCCTGGTGCATGCAACCCATGCCGATGCGGCCGAACTTGCAGGCGTGGCGCAAGCTGGCGCAGTGGTCGGATTATGCCCGATCACCGAGGCAAATCTGGGCGACGGGATTTTTCCGGCGAACGGCTATTCTGGTCCATGGGGAATCGGGTCGGACTCCAATGTGTTGATTGGCGTGGCGGAAGAATTGCGGATGCTGGAATATTCGCAGCGGCTCTCGGCCAGGCAGCGCAATGTGATGGCCAGCGACAAACAGCGATCGACCGCGACATCGCTTTATCTGAGCGCCGAGGCCGGCGGTGCGCAGGCTTTGGGTGCGATGCGTGGTCTTACGGTCGGCAGCACGGCAAATATTATCGCTTTGGACGGTGATGACCCAGACATTGCGCTCGCCAATTGGGTGTTCACTAAAAACGCGCCGCGGCTTCGAAATGTATGGAGCCTCGGCGAGCTTTGCGTGACGGATGGGCGGCACCCGCTGGCCATGTCGGTAAAACAGCGGTTTGATGCTGTCCGCAAAAAGCTGCTGCAGGAAGCGCCATGAACGTTTCCTCGCGTGCCAAGCCGCAGCATCTCTACGAGCGCGTGAAGCAATATCTGCTGGACCGCATCGCCAACGGCAGACTCCCGGACGGCAGCCGGATTCCATCGGAATATGAGCTGATGGAAACGCTCGGCGCTTCACGCATGACGGTGCACCGGGCGTTGCGGGAGATGTCGGCGGAAGGATTGCTGCTGCGCTTGCAGGGCGTTGGAACGTTCGTCCGGAAAACTGAACCACGCTCAGCACTGCTCGAGATTTTCGATATTTCCGATGACATTCTCCGCCGCGGACATGTGCATCACGCACGCGTGTTGCGGCTTGAAGAACGCTTCGCTGATGCTGAGCTTGCAGCCCAATTCTCGCGCCGCAAGGGCGCGCGGCTATTCTACTCATTGATCGTCCATGCCGAGGATGGCGCGCCGGTACAACTGGAAGAGCGGTTCGTCTCACCGCGATTTGCGCCAAAATACCTGGAGCAGGATTTTACCTCGCAGACCACGAACCGCTATCTACAGAACATCGCCTTGCCGAGTGAAGTTGAGCATATTGTTCATGCCGTGCAAGCAGACGGCGAAGCAGTTGAACTTCTCGAAATCTCAGAAACCGAACCATGCCTGCTTGTCGAGCGGCGGACATGGACGGATAGCGGTCCTGCCACCCGTTCACGTCTGCTGCATCCAGGCAGCCGATATAGCCTTGGTAGCCGGTATCAACCGGCGCAGGCCAAGCTTAGTCAAAAGCCGATCCGCAATCCGTAGCGCATCACCGAGACCGGTCTCGAAACAGTGGACCGGATTAGGCAGGCGGCTGAGCGACGGCGAACGCGGCTGGTTAGATGGATGTCCGAGCGATGTTGATGTTCTCAAAAAATCTGAGGGCGCCTAGGCAAAGGCAGCGCTTTGCAGGCAGCGCCTCAATATAATGCTATTGCCCGGATCGGTGAGCCGGTGCCGCCTTTGATGGGCAGGGGAAGTGCGCAGAACATGAACTCGTATATCTTGTCGTGCGCTAATTGGTCGAGACGCATGTTCTCCATGATATGAATGTTGCGGTTGACCATGAATTCGATATGGCAAGGCATGTTAGAGGGGCGTTTGTCGTAGGCAAACGTATCGGCACCGGTGACGCGGATATTTTTCTCGCCCAGCCAAATCGCCGCCTCCCGGCTAGGGCCGGGACCGCCATCTTGCAGGCCGACATATTTGCGGTTGTCGGACCAATAGCGCTCCCAGCCGGAGCGGATCAGAACCGCATCGCCAGGGTGGATCTCGACATTGCAGCGTCGTGCGGTTTCCTGCAATTCATCGGCCGAGATTTCATATGCCGCCGGCAGGCTCTCGCCGTGATGCAACACAGGCACGTCCAACAGAATGCCGCGGCAGAAGACTGGGGCAGCGGTTTCGATTCCGATCCCCTCGAAACCGCCACGGCGCGTCGACACACTATCCCCATGCACGCCGCCATAGACCATTCCGCAGCACCCCACATGGCCAAGGCCATCCATATGCGTGCCGTTATGGCTGCCCATCGTGAACATATCGCTGGAGACGGTGAAGATGTCGCCGTCCTTTGCATCGCCATGCAGCTTGGTCAGGCGGAACATGAAGGGCGGGTGGCTGGGGCTATGCGGCATGTCCATGGTGAGCACATGCGATAGTTCCACAATCCGTCCCTGGCTGACGATGCCGCGGAAATCTTCAAGCCACATTGCGCGCTCCTATAATACGCCGGCGATCAGCTGTTCGGCTTTGGTGAATAGTTCCGGCGATATGGTTTGACCCGATGCAGCGATATTTTCATCGATTTGATCCGGGCGGGAGGCACCAATGATGGCGGCGGCAACATTAGGTTCACGCAGCACCCAGGAAACGGCGAATTGCGCGATGCTGAGGCCAGCCTGATCGGCC
>Ga0116226_10002425_pt1 | contig 16243 bp, 9 predicted proteins | sample S1TSphfallax_FD_89692 | JGI IMG/M metagenome (GOLD analysis project Ga0116226, IMG submission 89692) | Host-associated microbial communities from peat moss isolated from Minnesota, USA - S1T2_Fa - Sphagnum fallax MG | ecosystem: Host-associated > Plants > Peat moss > Unclassified | place: USA...
AAGCTGAATCAAGATCAACACAATTTTCGTGTCTTCGGTCCTGACGAGACCGTGTCAAATCTCCTGAGCGCTGTCTTTGAGGTCACCGACCGCCAGTGGGACGCGCGGGAAGTGAACAACGACGAATTCCTTGCTCCCTCCGGACGTGTCCTCGATTCCATGCTTAGTGAGCACCAGTGTGAAGGTTGGCTCGAAGGATACCTTCTCACCGGCCGCCACGGTCTGTTCAATAGCTACGAGGCCTTTATTCGCATTATCGATTCGATGTTTAGTCAACACGCCAAGTGGCTGAAGGTGACTCGCGAACTCCCTTGGCGGCGTGAGATTGCGTCGCTGAACTACCTGCTCGCCTCCCATGTCTGGCAGCAAGACCACAACGGCTTCACGCATCAGGATCCCGGTTTCCTCGATCACGTCATCAACAAGAAGGCCGATATCGTACGCGCCTATCTGCCACCGGACGCCAATTGCCTGCTCTCGGTATTCGATCACTGCCTGCGCAGTCGCAACTACGTCAACGTCGTGGTCGCTGGCAAACATGCTCTGCCGCAATGGCTCACCATGGACCAAGCCGTGATCCATTGCACCGAGGGGATCGGCATCTGGCAATGGGCCAGCAACGATCAGAGCGGCGAGCCGGACGTCGTGATGGGCTGTTGTGGGGACACACCGACACTGGAAATACTGGCCGCCGTGTCCATTCTTTACGAGCACTTCCCGGATCTGCGGATTCGCGTGGTCAATGTGGTGGATCTGACGAAGCTGCAGTCCTGCTCAGAGCATCCGCACGGGTTGGACGAACTCGACTACGACTCGTTGTTCACCACGGACAAGCACATCATCTTCGCCTTTCACGGCTACGCATCGCTCATCCATCGATTGACGTATCGGCGCACCAATCGGAATCTGCACGTCCGCGGGTATAAGGAAGAAGGTACGATCACGACGCCGTTCGACATGAGGGTCCAGAATGATCTCGACCGGTTCCACCTGGTGATGGACGTTATCGATCGACTGCCGCAACTCGGCGGTCGGGGCGCGAACCTGAAACAAACACTCAGGGACAAGCTCGTCGAGCATGAGCACTACATCAATCGGCACGGCGAGGACATGCCCGAGATCCGCCAGTGGAAGTGGGATCCGCGCATGGGGAAGCAAGCGGGGGGCGCTACGGTCACACGCAAGGCCAGTTAGGCCATGCGCCCGTGGACGAAGCTCAAAATAGAGCATACCCGCCATGAGCCAAGATACCGACCTTAAGACGCTGCCGATCGCAGAGGTGGAGAAGCGGCTCTCATCCTCACCGGCGGGACTCACCGCAGCCGACGCGGCGCGACGGCTCGCCCAAGACGGCCCGAATGAATTGCCGATCGCGAAGCAAAATGAGCTGCTGAAGTTTCTCAAATCCTTCTGGGGTCCGATTCCCTGGATGATTGAAGTCGCCATGATTCTGTCGGCCGCCGTCGGCCATTGGCCGGATTTCTTCATCATCCTGCTGCTGTTGTGCACCAATGCAGTCGTCGGCTTTTGGGAAGAGCACTCGGCTGGAAATGCCATCGCTGCCTTGAAGGCCAAACTCGCCACCAAGGCCCGTGTCAAACGCGATGGCCGGTGGCTCACCCCGCCGGCACGCGAACTGGTGATGGGTGATGTGATCCAGCTGAAACAGGGCGATATCGTGCCGGCGGACTCTCGCTTGCTGGATGGCGATCCGATGTCAGTGGATCAATCCGCTCTGACCGGCGAAAGTCTGCCCACCACACGCAAACCCGGCGAGGCGGTTTTCTCCGGCTCGATCGTGCGTCGAGGTCAGAGCAATGCGCTCGTGTATGCCACGGGCGGGAAGACCTACTTCGGCAAGACCGCGAGTCTGGTCGAGAAGGCCCAGACGGTCAGTCATTTCCAAAAAGCGGTCCTGCAAATAGGCAATTACCTGATCGTCCTCGCGTTGAGCCTGGTGAGTCTCATCATCGCGTTCGCACTCTACCGCGGCGATCCGATCCTCACGACACTGGAATTCGCCCTGGTGCTGACCGTGGCTGCAATTCCGGTCGCGATGCCTACGGTGCTGTCGGTGACGATGGCCGTCGGGGCTCGGCTGCTCGCAAAGCAACAAGCGGTCGTAAGCCGCCTTGTGGCGATCGAGGAGCTGGCCGGCGTCGACGTGCTGTGCGCGGACAAGACCGGCACCCTGACCGAGGACAAACTGACACTCGGTGAACCGTTCTGCGTGGATGGCATCACCACGGCGCAGGTCATCCTGGACGGCGCACTGGCATCGCGCGCTGACAATGACGATACGATCGATCTTGCGGTGTTGAAGGGCGTCAAGGATCTGGATCACCTGAAAACCTATCACATCGATCACTTTACGCCGTTCGATCCGGTGCACAAGCGCACCGAGGCGACCGTCAAGGACAAGGAGGGCAAGTCGTTCAAGGTCACCAAGGGGGCACCACAGGTGATCATGGCGCTCGCGGCCAATGCGGCAGAGGTCAAGACAGCCGCCCAAAAGGCGGTCGACGATTTCGCCGTGCGCGGTTTTCGCTCGCTCGGCGTCGCTCGAGCCGAGGGAGATGGCCCGTGGCATCTGGTCGGCGTTCTCCCCCTGTTCGATCCGCCGCGCCCCGATGCCAAGAGCACCATCGCGACCGCGATCTCCATGGACGTGACGATCAAGATGGTGACCGGCGATGCAATCGCCATCGCCAAGGAAACCTGCAAGCAGCTGGGGCTCGGCACCGGAATCCTCGATGCTGGAAAGTTGGGCGACCCCAATCAGGTGCAGTCACCCGCAATGGTCAAGCTCATCGAGAACGCCGACGGCTTCGCCGAGGTGTTTCCCGAAAACAAGTACGACATCATCGATGTTCTCCAGAAACACGGCCACATCGTCGGAATGACCGGCGACGGCGTGAACGACGCCCCCGCATTGAAGAAAGCCGACTGCGGCATCGCCGTGTCGACGGCGACGGACGCCGCGCGGGGAGCCGCGGCCATCGCGCTGATGACACCCGGTCTCTCGGTGATCATCGACGGAATCAAGGAGAGCCGGAAAATCTTCCAGCGCATGAACAGCTATTCCATGTACCGCATCACCGAGACACTGCGCGTCCTCATGTTCATGACGATGGCGATTCTTATCTTCAATTTCTACCCGGTCACCGCTGTCATGATCGTGATGATCGCTCTGCTCAATGACGGCGCCATTCTATCGATCGCCTATGACAACGTGAACTACAGCAACAAGCCCGAAGCGTGGAACATGCGTGTGGTGCTCGGCATTTCGACGGTCCTCGGCGTCATCGGAACGGTCGCCATCTTTGGCCTGTTCTATATTTCGTTGAAGGTTTTCCATCTCGACCACGCGCACACGCAGACCATGATGTACTTGAAGATGTCCGTGGCGGGCCATCTGACGATATTTCTAACCCGCACTCGCGGGCCATTCTGGTCCATCCGCCCGGCGCGAGTCCTATTAGTCGCGGTCTTCGGCACCCAGGTAGTCGCCACCCTGATCGCGGTTTATGGTTTATTCATGACTCCGATCGGCTGGAAATACGCGCTGTTCGTATGGATTTATGCACTGGTATGGTTCGTGGTCAATGATCGGGTCAAGCTGCTCGCCTATCGCATTTTCGATTCACCCAAGGCAGCCGCGGTGGCGAAGGCAAAAGTTCTCGCCGCCAACGCCCACGCCAGCGCCAAGGCCAGCGCCGTCAGGGGTGGCTAGTAGCTGATGCGCCATACGCTGCGGCTGCCGTCGTCGGTGACGTACAGGCTGCCGTCATTTCCAATCGTGACGCCAACCGGGCGGCCCCAGACCGAGGAGTCATCGACGACGAAGCCGGTGAGAAAGTCTTGATAGCTGCCATCGGCCTTGCCATCGTGCATGGGGATTCGGATGACCTCGTAGCCCGCACGCCGCTCTCGGTTCCAGGACCCATGCTCGGCAACAAAGGCGTCACCGTAGAACGCTTGCGGAAACTGCCCCGAATTCGGATAGAACGTCATTTGCAGTGACGCCATGTGAGGCTGCACCAGGACGTCCGGCGTCAGCACGCGGGAATGAAGGTCGATGTGCCGGCAAGTTTTGGGATCGGGTGATTCCGCGCTGAGCTGCGGATTTGCGCCCGTGCCATCGGCACAGGGTTCAGGCAGGCGCGGATCCTGATGGCCACCCATGTAGTACCATGGCCACCCGAAGAAACCGCCTTCGGGAACCGAGGTGACATAGTCAGGTACCAGGTGGTTGCCCAGTTCGTCGCGCTCATTCGTGGAACACCAGAGCATGCCCGTGACCGGATTGATGGCCTCACCGACACAGTTGCGCAAGCCGTACGCGTACACCTCGACGAACCGTCCATCGGGAGTGAATTCGAGCACGTCGGCGCGATGGAATTCCCGGGGGTGATCGTCGGGATTGTCGACGTTGGAACCGGAGCCCACCGAAACCAGCAGGTGCCGGCCGTCTCGGCTAAAGACGATGTCGCGCGTCCAATGTCCCCCACCGGTGAGGCGCGCGTAGCCGGGGGAGTTCGACACGATGGTCTGCGGCGGCCCCGAGGCCCTAAGATCACCAGCGGCATAGGGGAAACGGATGACACTCGTGGTGTTGGCAATGTAAACGAACTTTGGATTCTCCTGCGGATAGAACGCGATCCCGAACGGGTGATCAAGGCCTGTGGCAAATCGCTCGATGGTCTTGACCCTGCCGTCGGGCGCAACTCCGCGCAAAACGACGATCGTGCCGGCGCCGGAGTCCGCCAGAAAAAGGTCGCCATTGGGCGCGGTGCGGATGAGACGCGGCTGCTGGAAAGCTTCAGTCCGAGGTGCATCGTCGCCGCCTGCGTAAAGCGTGACCTTGAACCCCGGAGGCGCCATGGGCCATGCGTTGGCCGGACGCGGGACGATCCGTGGCGGGTTGCGCGCCGACTCGCCCGGCATCGGCGCAGGCAGGTCGGCAACGTTGAGCTTGCGGCTGACGCCAGGCGTCTCTTGGGTCCAGTCCGCGAACGCGGCTTCTCCGCTGATCGTTTGCCGACTTCGCGCAACCGCCGGTAATGACGCCAGCGCGACCAGCATAACGCACAGAATCCTGGCGTCTCTACGCGTCATGCTCGCGCCGCGGCCGAGCAGCGCCTTCCGCTTACCCATCTGCCCCCCTCTCGAGCACCCGCTGCGCGAGTGTGACGCTAGCGCCGGCAACACGCAATGGCAAGCGCCGCTCGCTATCGTCGAGCCGGCCTCGGGCGATGGGAGTGAAGGTCGCCCACGAGTTTTGATAGAATCCGGGATGCCCAGTGACCTTAGCCCCACGCATCCAGACTTCGAAGCCCCGCTCCACCACGCAGCGCTTCGACTGATCGAGGTCGGAGGTGTATCCGAACTTCGGGTTTTGCAAGACGGTCGCGTCGTCACCGGAATTGCGGGCGATGGACAACGCGTTTATGTCCGGTACCACCCCGCGATTGGCCGATCCCTCGAGGGCGAGTGTAGCTGCGGCGAGCCCAGTCCCTGCGTGCACGTGGCCGCGGTGGTGCTGTCGGCGGCAAACGTGGCGTCGCCACCAACACCCGGGTCATCGTCTGCGCCGAACGCGCCCGACAGTGCCTCGCCGCCAGGCACGCTGCTCGGACAAGCGCTGCGCTCCCAAGCACTGCGCTACATCGTGGAATTCGAGGGCTCTCGGGGACTGAAGCTCGGCGCATGGGTCACTCAGCGGTCGGCGGGAGGCCCGCTCGGGGGCTCGCACGCCACAGCAAGCGCCGTGCCGTTCGTCGCACGCCGTGGCGAGGGCGGTCCGGAGTACCCCCGCTATGTCGATGCAATGGATCGTGCGATCTTCGCCGCGCTGACGCCCGGACGTTTCGAAGGCCCCTGGGAACTCGCGGCGGAGGCCGGATTCGCGTTGCTGCAGCGAGCCGTGGCCACCGGGCGCGCCTACTGGCGCTCGCTACAAGGCGCCGCACTGCGCTGGAATGCCGCGCGAGAGCTACCCTTTTCGTGGGAGATCCTCCCGAACGGCGACCAGCGATTGCGCTGCGAAACTCCGGCGGGCATCGTGTCGGACCTCGAACCGCCCGTGTATATCGATACGACATCGGCTGAGTGCGGCCAGCTCGAACTCCCCTATCCGGTCGCTCTGCTACGGAAATATTGGAACCAGGGGCCGATCGAACCGCAGCGGGTGTCAGACTTCATCGCCGAGCTCGCGCATGAAGCACGGGCCCAGCAATTTCCACGACCGCGCGAACTGACCGTTGTCGACGGAGCGCTTGAGAGTCTGGGTCCGCGCCTGGTGCTCACCGCGGCCCCGGCCGCCATCGTGCACTTCATCTACAACGGCGTCGGCTTCGACGGTCGCACGCTCGCGCGCGATGCAGCCGTCGTGCGGCTTTGTGACGGCGATCGGGTTTACCGAGTCCAACGCGACCTCGAGCGCGAACGGCAACTGACTGCGCAACTCGACGCGATGCTCGGCACCCCCGCGGACGATACGGCGTGGTTCACGTTCATGATGAGCGGCGTGCCGCAACTCAAGGCAGGGGGATGGGAGATCGCCATCGATCCTGATTTCCCCTATCGCATTGCCGTGGCCGAGGACTGGTATGCGGATATGCGAACGACGCCAGCTCCACGGGCGGCCGGTCAGCAGGCGGCGGGGCAGCCGACGGGTCCGCGGTCTACGAGGGGTTCCCGCGAATGGTTCGACCTGCGGCTCGGCGTGAGGGTGGACGGGCGGGCCGTCAATGTGTTGCCGGCACTGGTCCATTACCTGCAACGCGAGACGGGAACGCTGCTGATCGTCGCCGACCACCTCCTCATCCTTCTGGACGACGGACGCTATCTGCCGGTACCTATGGCGCGAATTGCCCGTATTGCCGACGTGCTCGTGGAATTGTTCGAACCCGGCGGGCTGAACGAAGGGCAGGCATTGCGCCTCCCGGCGCACCAGGCCGGCCGACTCGCGCAACTGTGTCTCGAACCCCACGCACCGGGCTTGCAATCGGACGATCCAGCACTGCTTGAATGCATCGATGCCATCAAGAATTTTTCCAGCATCGAACCGCTGGGCGCTCCCGCGGGTTTTCAAGCGACGCTGCGCCCCTACCAGCAGCAGGGGTTGGGCTGGATGCAGTATCTGCGCCGCCATGCTCTCGGCGGCATCCTGGCCGACGATATGGGTCTCGGCAAGACCGTGCAGACGTTGGCGCATCTGCTCCTCGAAAAACACGAGGGACGCTTGAAAAAACCCGTGCTGATCGTGGCTCCGGTCAGCGTACTCGGCAATTGGAGCCAAGAAATTCGCCGCTATGCGCCTGACTTGGTGCCGCTCGTCCTCCACGGGCCCAAGCGCTCGGCGGCGTTCGGAGCCATCGATTCCGCGGACCTCGTCATCATCGGCTATCCGCTGCTGCTGATCGACAGCGAGATCCTCTTGAACCGGGAGTTCAGCGTCGTCATTCTCGATGAGGCGCAGATGATCAAGAATCCCCAGGCCAAGGTCTCCCAGGTGGCGCGCGCCCTGCGCGCTCAACATCGGCTGTGTTTGACTGGAACTCCCGTCGAGAACAACCTGGGCGAACTCTGGTCGCTCATCGATTTCGTCCAGCCAGGCTTACTGGGCGAGCGTCAGGCATTTCAACGTCACTACCGCACGCCGATCGAGAACGCGGGTGATGTCATGCGCGCCGCCGCGCTCAGCCGGCGCATTCGACCATTCCTGCTACGCCGCACAAAAGATGCGGTGGCGCGGGATCTGCCGCCAAAGATCGAGATCCTGGAGCCCATCGAACTCGACGATCGACAGCGCGACTTCTATGACGGCGTGCGGCTGGGTCAGCATCGGCGGGTGCGTGAGGCCATCGAGAACCGGGGACTCGCACGCAGCCACATCATGGTGTTGGACGCGCTGTTGAAATTGCGCCAGGCTTGCTGTGACCCCCGGTTGGTCGCCAAGGATTCGCCGTCGCCGGACGTCCCCTCCGCCAAGCTGGAATGGCTGTCGAGCACGCTGCCTGACCTCATCGCAGCGGGACGGCGGATCCTGCTGTTCTCGCAATTCACGTCGATGCTGCGGCTGATCGAGAACGCGGTGCAGGCGTTGTCGATCCCTTATCTTCTTCTGACCGGCGAGACTCGGCAAAGAACTGAATTGGTCACGCAATTTCAAAGCGGCGGGGTGCCGCTATTTCTCATCAGCCTCAAAGCCGGCGGCACGGGATTGAATCTGACCGCGGCGGACACCATCATCCACTATGACCCGTGGTGGAATCCGGCCGTCGAGGCCCAAGCCACCGATCGCGCGCACCGCATCGGCCAGCGCCACTCCGTGTTCGTGTACAAGCTCATCGCCCAGCGCACGATCGAGGAGAAGATTCTGGAGCTTCAAGCCGACAAACACGCGCTCGTGAGCCGGCTCTACGGCGAAGCGGGCGGCGCCTCACCGCTGAACTCGGCCGACATCGACGCACTGTTCGCACCATGACGGTCGATTTGGAACTACAAACCCGGATCGACAGCCAAATCCTGGAGCAAGGCGCATTCGCCCCGCTGGAACTGCTGATCGACGCCGGACGTTTGAGCCCTGCCGACTACGAACAGTGGCGACGCCGGGAAATCGACTCGCTCGACGCGGTGCTCATGGGCAGCAAGGATAAGATTCGCGCCCAACTGGAGTCTGCCATCGGCTATGCCCGCAGTATCGGGCTGATCGAGGAGCCGCAGAGCTTTCATGCCTGGATCGGCGGCGCGCTCGATGGCCGCGATGCGCCGCTGCGCGTGAGTACGGACGCGCGGCTTCAGAGTCTGATCGCGTGCCGTTACGTGCCGGCGCAGAACTCTCCGCAACTGGATCTGTTTTTCGACAATCCCGTCGTTGCGTTGACGAACGGCATCGTACGGGCGCTGTGTGCCCGGAATCTCGGCGAGGCCCAACGGCTGTTGGACCGGCTCTATACCCAGGCACCGAACCACCTTGATCTCGCCGCCTTCGATCGGTTGCTCGCCGCCGTTGCACACCTCAATCGGCCCATCCGTGATTCGCGGCAGGAACTGCAATTCTTGTTGAACATCGCTCCGACCGCCAAGCGCCTCTTGGGGTGGGAGTCGCGCGATCTGTTGGCGCCGCTGTGGCGCCAACTGGCCGAGGCGCTGGCGGCTCAGCCGTTCTCGCTCGACGAGCCGAGGTTGCATGCGAGTTTTGCGCTGATTGAGGCCCAGGACTGGGCCGGCGCTCATGACGCCATTCGTCATGAACCCGAGTGGTGGCTGTATGCGCCGCTCTGCCTGCGCCTCGCCGAGAGTTGCTTCTATCTGCAGCGCCGAACCCTTGCGCTGACCGCCTGGTTCCATGTTTGCTGGCGCGCGCCGGCAGCGGCGGCGGATGCACTCGAGGATCGCCGGCAACCGGACACCGGAATCAGTGCGCTGTGGCGGCAGTTCATCGATTCGCAGGACGAGCGATGGCCGAACGGTGCCCCTGCGGGAGCCCCACTGACGGCGGACTATTTTCCCGCCTGGCTGCTGCTGCGCGAGCCGGGCCTCGGCTTGCAGTTCCCCGTCGATCTGGCCACGGGCACATCGCCGGCCGAACAAAGTTATCAGTTCGTGCATCGCTGGATCCATGCGCGCCGCGCCGCCCAAGGCGCCGACGAATTGGCGCTGCGCAAGCTGTTGCAATCGAATCACCCGATTCTGTTCGAGTACTTGAAACGGAGCGTGTGAGGGGCTGCGGGGGGTGGGGTTCTCTCATCTCTGTGCGCGGCCGTACAGACCGCGCCGCCCGCTCGGGCGAGCATGCCGCATGAAACACCATCTCAAACACAAGTTCGAGAGCCTTCACCAAAACCTGCTCCACGGCAAGCTGCCGCGGAGCCTACATTGGTCCGAGGTCGTCGAACTGATCGAGATCTTGGGTCAGGTCGAAGCCACCAGCGGCGGCGAATTCGCGTTCGTGGTCGGCACCCAGCGCGCATTCTTTAAACGCCCTCATACGTCCGAGCTCGCCATCGACGAAGTATCGCGTCTGCGGCATTTTCTCAAAGAAGCCGCAGCGTCGGCACCCGGCGAGACGCCGGCGGTCGGGCCCGAGCCCGCCCAACCCGGTCGCATGATCGTGGTGATCGACCATCACGCCGCGCACATCTTCCGTGACGTGGGCGCCAGCACACCGCAACCGGTGACCTCGGCGGAGCCCTACGATCCTCGGCACTTTCACCGGCATTTGATCCATCGCAAGCAAGCGCACTACCGCGGCGACCGGGTGCCCGAAGACCCTGCCTTCTATGAAGAAGTCGCCCAAGCGCTGGTGCCCGCCACGGAGATCGTCGTGATCGGGCACGGCACGGGCAAGAGTAGCGCCAGTGACGTTCTCGTGGCATTCCTTGCGAAACACCATCCCCTCATCTCGACCCATATCGTTGCGGTCGAAAGCGCGGATTTATCGGCACTGACATCGCCGGACGTGGAAGCTATTGCACGCAAGCATATGATCGCCGGGGCGGTCGTCGCGGGAGATGAGTCAACGGCGCGATAGGTCGTGCCAGCGGCGGGTCTCACGCCCCCCCCCAAGTTCCTACCAAGTTCCTACATAAGTTGACGAATTCCACGCCTTGATGGGTGTCGCCATCCTGACGACGATACGCCCCACCTAATTTATCCGGGTGGGGTAAGCCATGGTCACCAAGACGAAGTCCCAATCGAAGTCCAAGTCTGGGGCTCGATCGCACAAGAGCGCATCGTCGCCGGTGTCGCGTAAGCCCGTCAAGAGCGTTCGTTGGTCAGCGAAGGTCATGCAGCACAGCGATGCGATGGATCTTGAGCCCGGCGTATTCAAGCTGCGCAGTCCGGTGGCGGTGGCGCGTTCCCTGAAGCGTTCCTCGGAGGCGAGCCCGCGGCGTAAGTCAAGCCCGTTTCGGTCCGCCATGTCCATGCTGAATTTTGAAATCAACAGAGCAGGAACGAACCTCACCGACAGCAGGCGGCGCGTCTTGAACAGGGCAAAAGAGGAATTACGTAAACTCTTCGGCCGGTCTCCCACCGCCAGTACTTGACCTCGAGGCGCGACCTCGACGCGCATCAACCCGTCATGCGATAGTAGGCGCATGACCCCCGACGCATCGCCCACCGGACCCGCCCCTGCCGGCCTGTCGGGCTACCAAAAACTGATCGTTGCCATGCTCGCCTTCCTCCAGTTCACGATCATTCTGGACTTCATGGTTCTCTCACCCCTCGGCGCGATCATCATGCCGACGTTGAACATCGAACCTTCTCAGTTCGGTCTGTTGGTGTCGGTGTACGCCTTCAGCGCCGGCACGGCGGGCCTGTTGGCCGCGGGCTTCACCGATCGTTTCGACCGCAAAAAGCTGTTGCTGTTCTTCTACACAGGCTTCGTGGCCGGCACATGGCTCTGCGCGATCGCCAACTCGTACACATTCCTGTTGATCGCTCGCATGGTGACCGGACTGTTCGGTGGCGTGATCGGCTCCGTGGTCTTCGCCATCACCACGGACTTGTTCGATTACCGGCTGCGCGGCCGCGTCATGGGCGTGGTCCAAGCCGCGTTCGCGGCGAGCAACGTCCTCGGTTTGCCGATCGGACTGTATCTGGCGAACCGATGGAGCTGGCATGCACCGTTTTATCTGATCGTCGGGACCAGCATCGCGGTGGGGTTCATCATCGTCCTCTACATGCGCCCGATCAACGCGCACCTCGAGAACAAGCCCGACACGAGTCCCTTTCATCATTTCGTGCACACGATCTCGACACCGTTTTATTTACAGGGCTTCACGGCGACGGTGCTGCTCGCCACCGGCGGCTTCATGCTGCTGCCCTTCAGCAGCGCCTTCACGGTTCATAATCTCGGCATCGACGTCGGCCGGCTGCCGTTGATCTACATGGTTACCGGGATTTTCGCGATGGTGGCCGGCCCCTTGATCGGACGCGCCAGCGACGCGATCGGAAAATTCAACGTTTTCGCGCTGGGTTGTGCCGGCACCATCATCATGGTGTTGATTTACACGAATCTTGGGCTGACGCCGATAAACATCGTGATCCTGGTCAACGTACTGCTATTCATCAGTGTGTCCTCGCGCATGATCTCCTCAGCCGCACTGATCTCCGCGATCCCGAGTCCGCTCGATCGCGGGTCCTATATGTCGATCAGCTCATCGATGCAACAGCTCTCCGGCGGCATCGCCGCTGCCGTGGCCGGCATGATCGTCAAGGAGGCACCCTCGGGGGCCATCGAGCACTTCGACATCGTCGGCTACGTGCTCGTGGCGACCACGCTGCTGACCTGGCTCATGATGTACTTCATCAATCGGCGGATCGAAAGTCCGGCCGGGCTGCCCGCGACGGCCGGCTGACGGCTCGGCCGGGCGGCCCCGTGCCTGATCCCGCCTCAATGCGCCGGCGGTTGGCCGCCCCCCGCCGTGCCCCCACCGGGCGGCGGCGCACCGTTCGGCCGACACGCCAGCGGCCTGCCTTCCGGAGCCCAACACGTCCCGGTGACCGAACCGCGTGGTCCGGTGAATCCGCAGGCCGCGCCGCTCGCCAGTGTCTTGCACGCTGCCAGGGCCTCGGGCGGCGGCCCGCGATGAGGCTCGGGCGCCTCGCCGCCCGGGCTATCGGCGGCCCAGCCGGGACTCGAAAAAATCGCCAACAGGCCTATCTGCAGGGCAAATCGCCTCAATGAGGTCATGCGAGGACTCCTTATCTGAGCATCGGCGGATGCCGACGTTACGACACAGCATAAAAGTCGAGCATGGATGGAATATGAGCAAGTCTCCACACTCTCTGCACAATCCTCGTGATTAAGTAGTGGTCATGAGCCTGCGTATCGTTCATAAGCTCTCGTTACTGTTGCTCGCCACGGTCTTCGTGACCGTTCTGGCCTTGGGAAGCATGCTTGCATGGAACCTGCGCAACGGTTTTTCGGATTATCTCGCGGCTCGGGACTTGGATCGCCTGGAACAATTCGCGACGCTGGTGGCGCAGAACGCCGAACGGGCCGGCGGTCGCGAGGCCCTCAATGCCCAGTTGTTGGACATGCGCGAGCTTCTGAACGAGTTTGCGCTGCGCGAGGGATTCGCACCGCCGCGGACCCCGCCGAGACCGCGGCCTCGCGCCGCGCAGCCGCCGCGAGACAACGTCCCCATTTTGCGACGGCCGCCTCCCCGCGACCTGCCACCCGCGTTTGATACACCGCCGCCCGATACACCGCCGCCCGATGCACCGCCGCTCGATGCGCCGCCGCTCGATGCGCCACCACCGCGCGCCGCCCCATTCGAGCCCTCGCCCACGGCCGACCCCGACGCCTTCGGTTCACGCATCGCCGTGTATGGACTGGATGGCACGCTGCTGATCGGACGGCCGCTACCCACCGGTTCCACCGCCATGATCGAACGTCCCATCGTGCTCTCCGGCCAGACGGTGGCATGGGCCCGCATGCTGCCCGTCAAACCCGTTCCCGATGCCGTGGAGGCGCACTTTCTGCGCCAACAATATCGCAGCATCGCCGTGATGGCGGCGGCGCTGATGCTGCTCGCGGTAGGCGTCGCGCGCTGGCTCGCGGGTCACTGGGTGAGACCGCTGCTCGCCGTCCAACAGGCCACGGCGCGCATCGCCCGCGGCGAAATTTCGGTGCGCCTCAGCAACACCCGCACCGACGAGATCGGCGCCGTCGTGAACAACATCAATCGGATGACCGAGGGATTGCAGCGCCTGGAAAGCGCTCGCCGCCGCTGGATCGCCGACATCTCGCATGAACTGCGCACCCCACTTGCCGTGCTGCGCGGGGAAATCGAGGCGCTGACCGACGGCGTGCGGCCGTTGGGGCCCGCATCGCTGGCGTCGCTCAAGGAGGAGATCTTGAGGCTCGGCGCACTGGTGGATGATTTGCACCTGCTCGCCATGTCGGATCTACAGGCCATGCCCTGTCACTTCGTCGACGCCGATGCCGCCGAGATCGCCCGCAAAACGGTGCAACGATTCGACCAGCGCGCCGCCGACAAAGGCTTGACGCTGCATTTCGATATGCCCGATACCTTGAAGCTGCCGGTGCGTTGGGATCCAAAACGCATTGAACAAATGCTGGTCAACTTGATCGAGAACAGCCTGCGTTATACAGACCCGCCCGGCCACATCAGCATCGCTCTGCGGCGCGAGCGCGGGCGGGCCGTGCTCGATGTCGAGGACAGCAAGCCGGGCGTACCCAGCGAGGATCTGCCCAGGCTCTTCGAAGCGCTGTATCGGGCCGATGCCACCCGCAGCCGCCACAGCGGCGGCAGCGGCTTAGGATTGGCCATCTGTGATGCGATCGCCCGCGCGCACGGCGGACGAAGCGGAGCCTTCGCATCCTCGCTGGGCGGCTTGCACGTTCACATCGATCTGCCGCTCGTGGCGGGAGGCCCACCATGAGCGCCCCCCGCTGCGTGCTGGTGGTCGAGGACGACCCCAAGATCGCCGCGCTGCTGGTCGATTACCTGCGCAGTGATGGTTTCAACGCCGAATCGCTGGGTAACGGCGTCGATGCGGTGCGCCGAATCGAGAAGTCGGCGCCAGCCGCGCTGATCCTCGACCTCATGCTGCCGGGCCTCGACGGCATGGGCGTCTGCCGCGCGGTACGTCGATTCAGCGACGTGCCGATTCTGATGCTCACCGCTCGAGTCGATGAAGTGGACCGCCTGCTCGGTCTCGATACCGGTGCCGACGACTATGTGTGCAAGCCCTTCAGTCCGCGCGAGGTGATCGCGCGCGTGCGTGCGCTGGTGCGCCGCGCCGAGGGGCGGGTCTCGACCGCCGGGCAGGTTTGGAGCATCGACGAGGAAGGTCATCGCATCGCCTGGCGCCAGCAATGGCTGCCGCTCACACCGCTCGAGTTTCGGATGCTCCGGTTGTTGTTGAACCGCCCGGGGCGCGTGTTCTCGAGGGCGCAACTGCTCGACACCTTGCACTCGGATCTGCGCGACGTGAGCGACCGCGCGATCGACAGCCACATCAAGAACCTGCGCCGGAAGATTCAAGTCGTCGATCCCGAATGCCAGTGCATCGAGTCCGTCTACGGCGTCGGTTATCGCTTCGACGCGCCGGTCTGAAACGCCCGCCACCGTCATACCCGCGCGGCGCATCGGGCTTATGTTCGATCGTTGAGCGCTCGAGTGTGCGGCGGCTCGCAGATTTCCCCGGCGCCCAACCACCCCCACAGTCTATCCACATTCGTCGCCGAAGGTAGCGGCCGTTGTCGCCATCGTCTCGCCCTCGAATGCAGGAGCATTGTTATGTCCAAGATCATTTCAAGTCGCAGTACGCTCACGCCGTCATTGCCCCGCTCATTCATTGCCGCCGCGGGCACCGCGGCGCTCGTGTTGGCTCAGGTGACTCATGCCGGATCACCACGTCCAGCGACTCCGCCGGCCGCGAACCTGCCACCATCCAGCCCGCCATCGACCACGGCGGCCAACACGTTTGCGGACGCGGTCGGTCAATGGTCGAACTTCTCGGTGGGCGGCACCCTCAACACCAAGACGCCGTTCTTCGAAGCGCAGGGCACAAATGGCCGCAGTTGTGCGACCTGCCATGTTCCGCAACAGGCGTGGACGTCGACGCCGGCGCAACTGCGACAGCGATTCGCGGCGACCCAGGGCGCAGATCCCATCTTTGCGAGCATCGACGGCACGAATTGTCCGTCGCTCGCCATCGCAACCGCCGCCGAGCATGAAGCTGCTTCGAGCTTGTTGCTCACGAAAGGATTGATCCGGATTGCACTCTCGCCGCCCGCCGGTGCCGACTTCACGATCTCGGCGGTCAGCAATCCCTACGGCTGCTCATCGACGTCCTCGCTGTCGGTCTATCGACGGATACTGCCGACCACGAATCTCGCGTTTCTGTCCACCGTCATGTGGGACGGGCGTGAATCGCCCGCCGGCCAAGGGATCTATGAGGATCTCCTCGCACAGGCGACCAGTGCGATCCTCACGCATGAACAGGCAAAGACGTCGCCGTCGAGTGCCGTGCTCGAGGCCATCGAGAGTGTCGAGGTGGAACAATTCACGGCCCAGAGCACGGACTCGCATGCCGGTGCTTTGAACACGGCCGGCGGCGACGGCGGTCCACTCGATCTCGCCGAGCAATCCTTCACCGTGGGTGGCAACGATCCATTCGGTGCCGAGGCGACGACTCCGGGTGTGCCGCCCGAACCGGTGTTCACGCTGTATGCGGCCTGGGAGAAGCTGACGGG
>Ga0116226_10002426_pt1 | contig 16241 bp, 19 predicted proteins | sample S1TSphfallax_FD_89692 | JGI IMG/M metagenome (GOLD analysis project Ga0116226, IMG submission 89692) | Host-associated microbial communities from peat moss isolated from Minnesota, USA - S1T2_Fa - Sphagnum fallax MG | ecosystem: Host-associated > Plants > Peat moss > Unclassified | place: USA...
CCAATCCGGCGATGGTCAATGACAGTCTGAAAAAGCAGCTGGCGTAAGCCACTCGCTTATTGACGGCGGCAGGGGGATTGGATAGAAACGGCCCTCCAAGCCATACAAGCCTTTGCGGAAGGGTGGGTGAGTGGCTTAAACCAACGGTTTGCTAAACCGTCGTACGATGTAAAGTCGTACCGAGGGTTCGAATCCCTCCCCTTCCGCCATGCCCTTAGAAATGTTGACAAAAACTGCGGTTTCCTCTGGACGCCGCGGTTTTTCTCATGTTTCTTGTTCCGCATTTGTCCGCAGGTTTTGAGCGCGACCCAACAACATAGGTGCAACAAATGTTGACAACGGCTCGACAAATCGAGGTTTGTTGCTGGCCTGTTTGTCGTCGCCTTTAACGGACGGCTCATCGTGCGGGCATGTCACAGCTTCTGCAAAGTTGGCCACATGCTTGCAAGGTTTGGTCTTTGCCGGGCACCGCGATTCAGCTAATTTCTCTTTATGAGAAAGAATCTTACCGCTTCAATCGAACCGCTCCACAATGTCGTGCCGCTACGTGCGCCAGTAGGGGAGCCAAATGTCCTGCCTGCGCAGGCCGCCAGATATCCAGAGCTCCGCTATATGGGGTCGAAAAAGCGGTTGTTGCCGTGGATCAGCGAAGTCCTGGCCACCTTGGATTTTGAAAGTGCGCTCGATCCATTTTCCGGAACAGGCTGTGTCGGCTACCTGATGAAGTCGATGGGGCGTCGCGTTGTCGCTTCAGATTTTCTCAATTTCACAAGCATCATTGCCCGAGCGACGATCGAGAATAGTCATCACCGACTTGATGGTAAGGCAATCAAGCGGCTGATCGATCGAACGCCAAGCGCCCATAATTTCATCGAGAAGACATTTTCGGGCGTGTTTTACACCCGCGAGGATCTTCGCTTTCTGGATCGGATTTCCGGCAATATCCGTCAGCTTGAAAATCCGCACGAGCAGGCGTTGGCTTTTTCAGCGTTATTCCGGTCATGCCTGAAGCGTCAGCCCCGAGGGGTTTTTACTGTCTCCGGCGATCTCTCCCGATATGACGATGGTCGGCGAGATTTGGCGCTCTCGCTCGAAGAGCACTTCCTCGAACAGATCGAGGTTTTCAACGCTGCCGTGTTCTCGAACGGGCGAAAAAATCTGGCAATGCGTTCAGACATTTTCGAGCTGCCGCCCAGAGCGGTTGATCTGGTGTACCTGGATCCACCATATGTCCCGCGCGCCGACGATAATTGCTATATTAAGCGATATCATTTCCTCGAAGGGCTGTCGTGCTATTGGCAGGGGCTGCCGATCGACACCTCCACCAAGGTTAAGAAGATCGCCAAGCGATTCACCCCGTTCAGCTATCGGCGTAGTGCTGTCGAGGCGTTCGATCGGATGTTTGCACGCTTCGCTAAGAGCACAATCGTTCTTTCGTATAGCTCCAATGGCTTTCCCGATCTGAATCAGATCGAAGATCTGCTGAGGAAACACAAGAGTTCTGTCACCGTCTTCGAGCGCCCTCATCGGTATCATTTCGGCACCCATGTCGCGGTAAAGCGTGCGTCTGTGACCGAATATTTGATCGTAGGTCGCTGATGCAGGTTCTCGAACAGACCATTGATGATGTGGTCGCCAATTTGAGTCCTCTCGCCGTCGACTGGATGGACGAAATGGCGGCGCATACGATCGCCCGCCTGATTGCCATCCCGAGAAAGGAATCGTATGGCCGCGAGGACATTGCGGCACTGTTGGACGATGAATTCGAAGAGGGGATTCTGTGCTGTCGCCTGTTTCTCGCCAAGTCAAAAGACACGATGGAAGGCGAGTTGCGGAATGCATTGGGTGGCGGCATTGGCGTAAAGCGATATCAATCTGATCGCGAGACCTATCTCGACGTCCTTGAGAGTTTCGGCCTGCCGGACGCCATGGCCACTACCATCAATTATGAGCCAGTTTGGAGCGATATCCTCGTGGAGCGGCTGCGGTCAGGTCGTGGCTCCGCCATTCAAGGGCAGAAACGGGGACGGGGGTTGGAGGATTTCGCGGAAGAAATTGTCCGAGAGGTGTTCGGCGTTGGCGGATACGAGGTGCGATGTAACTTTATAGGCGCTGACCGCAAAACTGCGAAATGCGATCTCGCCATCCCAACCAAGGAGCATCCCCGGATTATCATTGAAGTGAAGGGATATGGGGCCACTGGCTCCAAAATGACTGACATCATCGGCGACCTGGACGCGATCATCGACGCAAAACGCCATGATACGGCGCTACTTTTCGTCACCGATGGAATGACATGGAAAGCGCGGCTTTCCGATCTGAAGAAGATCGTGCAGCGCCAAAATCAAGGAAAGATATCGCGGATCTATACGACATTGATGCGCGATCAGTTCCTTGCGGACCTAAGAACGCTGAAGAGCGAGCACGGTCTTTAATGCCGAGTTTTTTGGGCAGCGATCCCCGCCCGAAACCCGATCACTTCAGGGGCCATGGGCTCCCGAAACCGAACGGCGCCAGCGGATTCGATTTCGGCTCCAGCGCCTTCATTAGGTCGTTCAGCGCGTTGAGGCCACCCATGCCGCTCGGAACCGCAGACGGGCGGGACTCCAGCCCCCTCATGAGTTCGGCCAGCGAATTCAAGGCGCCGGTAGGCTGGAGCGTGGTGTTGAACAGACCCAGGCCAGGCGCGCCGCCTCCGGCAGGGGCGATGCCGCCACCGGACAGAAGGCCCGCCAGCGCATTGTGCTGGGTGTTCATGGGCGGGCACAGCGCCGTGATCAAGCGCTCCTCGACGTCTTTGTAGGGGAAGATGGCGCCGGGGAGAGGGGTGTGGACAAGGAGGTGTTGGGCTCCTTGGGCGATAGCCTCGTCGAGGCGCTCATGACCGCTGAGACGATTGGGAAGATTTTCGGCGCGTCCGATATAGAGGATATAGCCGGACTCCGTCATGAAGCAGTAGACGGAATTGCGGAGGTTCGGACGGCTGGAAATGGGAAAAACGGCAAACTGGAACCAGTTGCCAAAGGAATCAAACAAACGCTTCGTGCTAAAATTGCTGTTGTCAGGTGGGAGGAAAGGTGTCATTTCTACACTCCATTGCGAATGTGGCCCACGGACCATGCCCATGGATAGTGTGGACCACTGAGCAAAATACAATATGTTGACGCGCCGGTCTAGCGGTAATCGCTAGAGCTGCGTCTTTTTTTGTGCCCACTTTTCGGCGTGGCGGCGCAGCACGGCGAATTCCCGTTTCGGAATTCGTCGTTGCGCCACTCCTGATCATTGCCTTTTCGTCGTGTCGGGCTTCTGAGGGGCGGACGCCCAGCGCGGCCGATATGCAGGCGCATAAGCCGGTGTTGCCGCTTCCTGCGGCAGCTCGACAGGTCGCGGCCGAACCGGCACCGCCTGCCTGACCGGCGCGGCCGGAGCGGGCTTCGGCATAGTCGCCGCCCTTTCGGCGGCCAACGCCCTCTCGGCCTGCCGCAGAGCGAGGCGCGATGCCGGGCCGTGATTCACGGTCTGGATGCCGCGTAACTGCATCGCGGCGGCCAACTTGTCGCGGAAGATCGCATCGCCGGTCAACTCGACCTCGGACCAACCATGCCTCGCGGCCTGTTCCGCCATCGCTGCCAGGGCCGCGTCGGAAACCCGGCCTTTCATGAGCAGGGCGTCGCCGCGATCAATGATCGCACCGCCACCGGCCAGCGACAGCATTGCCGACCTTCCGCGAACTTCGCAGGATGCGAAGTGCGGGTCGCCCTCGACGGGCGTCCAGGCCGGATTCCATGGCGGAACATCACGACGGCGTCCGGGCCGTCGTGCGCCCGGGGTCCGAGCCTCGATCGCGCGGAGGGCACCGTCTAGGCGTCGGGCTTCGCCCGACCAGGCCGTGGCGGCGCGTTGCGCCGCGCGTAGGCGATGCCGCGCTTCCCGCTGCTGAAGGACCTCACTGAACGGCACAGCCGCGTCACTGTCCGGCCTATTCTTCCATGCTTCGACGAGGGCGCGCGAAACATTCCGTTCGGGCGGCACATCGTCGCCTCGGTCGACGGCCCGGCGATGGTCGACGGCGGCGTCGATCTGGTGGTCGACCATCCATGAGTTCATTCGCCCGGCGATCTCGGCGCGCATGGTGCGGCCCTTCTCTGCATGGAATGCGGCGTTCCATTTCCGATTCTTCGTCGTTGCAAAGGTGCCGCCGTCGAAACGCCTCATCGACAAGACGACGTGGGCGTGCGGCTGTTCCTGGCCGTCTGCCGCTGTGACGCAATGAAGATCCAGTTGCGCGGCCATGCCGTCGTCCACCAATGGCTGGATTACGGCGCGGGCGAAATCCATCCGCTGCTCCGCCGGGACGACGCGAGGGATGGAGAACTCGACCAGAAGTGCCGGTTGCGCGTCTCCGCGCCTTTCAGCCGCTTCCGCCCGGCGCCAAAGCTCGGCGGCGTCGGCTGCCCATGCAGGGGCGCCCGCGGGCAACAGGACGGCATGGCCCTGATGCTCGGCGACTTTCCGCCGAAAGTCGAAGCTGGTGCCGTCGCCTGCGTCGAATTGGGCGGCGGCATTGTAGGCGGCCACTTTGACGGCGGACTGCCCCCGCGAGCGCTGCACCATGTCAAACTGGACATGAAACAGGGCGGCGGTCATGTCATGTCCTCCTAGATTTTTAAATGTTGACTGCGATACGCAGTGTCTGCGTCAACATTTCGAGACACGTTCTCGCGCAGTGAGAATGTATAGGCGAGACTATCTCGCTTACTTAGAAATTCGTGCTGACTTCAAGATGTGTTTATCAGGAAAAATATGTCAATGGTTCCCTTGATTTTTTGACTCACGCTGCGCCACTCTTATTTATGGATAGCCAGTATGTGGTGTGACATGACGGATACTTTGTTGACGAATACTGATTTGGAGCGGCAACTCGAAGCTGCACGGCAAAAAGTTCGCCGGGCGCGTGCTGTAGAGGCTCGGCTGAAACGAGAACTGCTCGTGACAGACCGGCGGCGCGCAGCCCAGCAAAAAATCTGTCTCGGCGCTGCCCTGCTCCTGGCCGCCGAGGCGCATCCGCAGCACGTCGCCAGTCTTCGTCGTCTGCTGCTGCCGCTCGTCACGCGAGAGACTGACCGTCAAGCGCTCCGTGACACGATTTTTAGCCCGGACGGCGAAGAGGCGTCGGCGTCCGCGTCCGTTTCGGCGGACGACGGTAGGGAAGCGTGACATGGTGACAGTCCTCGGCGACGACTGGCAAACGGTCCTGCGCGCCGCATTCGCGCGCCAGCGCCATCCGCCGATCGATCTCGACGAGCTCCTGGTTACCCCGGAGGCGCTGGCCGCGCGCGGCCTGACCTCCGCGCTCCTCGGTCTCGCCACGTCGGCGGCCGACAGGCGCCTGGTCGCCGACGCTGTCGCCTGGGGCGATCTGCTGGGATTCCGTGCCGCCGGGCACGGCGACTGGGGGCAGGATTTGCGGACAGGATATCGGCCTGGGGACAGCGTCGAAAGGCTGCGTCGCGGCGCCGATTGGCAAATTTTGCTGCTCAAGCGATACATCGATTTTCGAGTCTCTGGTGCGGCTGTACACACTATGCGGAGTGACATTTTGGCGCTCGATTCCCGGCTTTTTGCTGTCGTAAATGCGGCCGGACCGGCCGAGATCCATTCGCTCATCGGTGATCTCGGCGAGAGCCAGGCGACTCGCGCCGCCAGGCTGGCGGAGTACAAAATGATTGGCGCCGATCTGTTAAGCGGAAATCGGGATCTGGTGCGACCTGCTCCGGGACCGGCGGACGGCCCTGGACTGCCGCGGCGGTCATGGTGGCCGGGGCTTGATGTTGAGACCGAAAACCAACCTGTGGACGACCCGGCACGCAGTGCCGGCATCGAAACAGATTTGCCGTCACCCTCTATATAAAAGAGTCATCCATATGATTGGTCGTATTCTCCCCGCCGTTCTTCCGATTCTCATGCTCGCCTTGGGCCTTCCGCCGATTTGCGCCGTCACGGCCGTTTTTCTCCGCTCGCCGCCAGTCGCAGGCTGGCCGGTGGCCGAGGTAACGACAATCGGCTGCGGCGTCGTCGCCGCTATGGCGGTCGTCGCCGCAGCAATCCAGGGCGCTCGCCAGGGTCTCGGAAAATGAACTTTTTCGGTCGACTTCTCGCCGCGGACGCGATCGCTGACGATCTGCGGCGGTCGGTGGCCCCGCTCGGCCGCCTGGCCGTCGGACTCCGTCCGGAGCGGCCGACCGGCTGGCTGGATGATGTCGACGACGCGGGCGCGCGATTTGAGCTCGCTGCGGCGCGATATGGTCGCACCGATGAGGATCTCCGCGAGTCGCTCCGCGGGCTATACCGCCATTTTTCAATATTTTTCGTCGCGGCGGTGGCTTTCTTCGCCCTCGCCGTCGCCTCGGCGGCGGGCTGGACATCCGCCCTGGCCGCGCTCGGCGGTCTCGCTGCATTCGCTCCGGCCGCCGTTTTGGCGCTGTTGGCGGCGCGGACAGCCTTTTATCACTGGCAAATTCGGACGCGGCGGCTGGCGGGCCTCGGCGAGTGGCTGCGCCAGCCCGGCGAGTGGATTCCCATGTCGTCCGCCGCGTCCCTGACGCATCGCGCACTCGTCGCAGTGCTGGTCCTGCTGCTGGCGGCTCTGCCTGCCGCCGCTGCGACGACTGGCGCGGCGCAGGACCAAGCGTTGACGATTATAAAATCACTTCTGCCGCTTGGCGGCGGCGCGGTCGGCGCGACGGCTCTTTCGACGGCGTTGCGGGTGATGACGGTAACGCTGCTTTTTGCTGCGACCAGCCTGATCATCTACCAAGTGGTCGCCGCGACCGTCGCGGCGGCGCACGAAGGAAAGGTGCTGAGCGGGAGGTACCACGGGATCTGGGCGCCGATGCGCCTTATCGTCGGCGTCGGGCTGCTGCCGCCTGTAATATCCGGATTTTCGCCGGTCCATCTGCTGATTTATCAACTCGCGATCGGCGGGAGCGCGATGGCGACCAGCGCCTGGACGGAATACGTCGGCGCTGTCCTCGGCGACACCCCGGCGGCCGTGACGGCCGCAGGGATTCCGTCGACCGTGGGTGGCGCGGCGCTGGCCGAGGAAATCCTGCAAAGCGAGGTCTGCGCCGCCGCTACACTCGCGCAAGAGTCTGCGGCCGCCGCCGCGTCGGGTGTGCAGATTCCATTTTCTGTGGCGCTCCCGGCGCCTGGTGGTGTCGCCGTCACGTCCTCGTCTGGTGCGACAGCTCAGTCGTGGGGCTACGACGCGTGCGGTGGATTCACGATTCCCGTTCCGTATTCCAGTGCGCCTGCGCCGATCAGCGCGTTTTCATCGGTGCAAATCGCGGCTGTTTCCGCGCTCGTCTCTGCCGTGCGGGACGCTGGAATCGCGACGCAGGCCGGGAATTGGGCCGCTGTGTCGGGCGGAAATGCTACGTTTCCGGCTGGCATTTTGTCGCATCTCACTACCGCCGGTCAGGCTTACGACTCTGCGCTACTCACGGCCGCCGCGACGCTCACCGCCGCGCAGAATTCCGCTGTCCGATCGAATTTGACAGCGGCGGCCTCGGTTGGCGGCTGGACACAAGCTTTTGCCTATGACCGGGCGCTTGCACAGGCGAGCGCCCAGACTGTCCAGGCGGCGAGCGTGGCGCCGACGTGGTCCGCGCCGAGCACATCCGATCTCGACGACGCGGCTCGGCTGGCACTCAAACAACTCGCCGACGAGCTGCGAAAAGAGCGGGGCACCGGAGTGCTGACCGCCTCCGACCTAGCTGCGGCCGGGCAGTCGACGGACGGCTATATCACTCGCCTGCTGCAGCCGATCGACCATAAAATTTCCCAAGCAATCCTGGACTTTTCAGCCGCCGATCCGACTGATCCGATCGCCGATTTGATGGATCTCGGTGCAAAGCTGAGCGCGGCGGGCGAGGCCGGGGTTGCGGCGGCTGTGGGGCTGTCGATTCCTGCGGGCAATGCGTTGGCCAAGGCCGCCGGGTTGGATCTGGCTTTTGCGTCGGCTCTGAAATTCTGCTCGCCGATAATTTGGGGTGCGCTCGCGTCCGGCTGGACGCTGCAATTTTTGGTGCCGATCCTCCCGTGGGTCGCGGGTTTGTGGCTTGTGGTGTCATGGGTGATTGATACTGTCGTCATCATTTTTGCCGCGCCGATTTTCGCGATTCTAATGGTCAAACTCGACGGCCAGGAGCTCGTCGACGGTGTGCATAAACCATTCCTCTCGGCCGTCGCGGGGTGGGCGCTAAAACCGGTCCTCGGTATCCTCGGATACATCGCCTATCGCCAGCTAATTTCTCTTGTATTTCCGCTGCTTTCAGCAGGTTTTTCAACGGCTTACGTCGGCGCTCAAGGTGGCCATTTTGTCGGCCTGCTAGGGACGATAGGCGGCGTCCTCCTGCTGTCATGGCTTTCGTTCCAGATGATTCTGAGGCTCAGTGGTTTGGTGCTGACGATCGCCGACAAAGTCCTGGTCGTCCTCGGCCTCGGCGGCGGCGGATCCGACGATGCGGCGCACCACAATCGCACGATCGCGGTCGCCTCCGCCGGTCGCGGCGGCGGTCAGCTCGGCGGCGGTGGATCTGGTGGTGGGGGTCCGGCGCCGTCCGGCGGCGGTGCGCCGGGTGTCAAACCGGCTGGCGGCGGTGGTAGAGGAGTCGGACTCGCCGGGCTGTCGACGATCAACAATGTGTCGGCGGGTGGCGAACCGCACTGGTCGAAGGCCAGCGGTGGCGCGCCACGGCTATCGGACGGTCAGCGCACCGCCGCCGAGGCGGCTTTCGGCGAGTGGTCGGCGAGCAACCCGCGCGCGGCGGCAAAATACGGCTTTTCGGGTTATGTCGACTACACGCAGACGCGTGAGGCGGAAACGGCCTAGCCTACTGGTTTTGGTCGGCGCGTAGACCTTCTCCGGTCTCCGCGCGGTGCGTCGGGGGGAGTGCCTAAAGCTCCTCCACCGACGGAAGTTCGAGGACGCATTTCTCGATCACGTCGTCCGAGATGCCGCAATCGGCGCCGACGCAGCGGACGCTGACGACCATGTCTTCATCTGCCGCGAAGAACTCGCCTTCGTACTGATCTTTGTGGGCGTAATCATTGGAAAAGGTGCGTTCGGCGACGACGAGGAAGCGACCATCTACGTGCCGGTAGACAGTGATCCGGTGGGTGGAGATTAGACCAGCCTCGATCAGGTCCCACTGCTCAAGGGTGAAGTCGTCAAAGTCGGTGGTCCCTAGATCGCTGCCGACCGTGTCTGCTACGCACGTCCAAAGGTCCAAGTCGATCTTCTTCATACCTCGGTGGGAGGTTCGAACATTGATCATGTTGGTCATGCTTCCTCTCCTTCCAGCGGATTCCCGGCCTCGGCGACCAGAGCCAGATTCCAGATTTCCACCGCTCTTTCGGTTATCGCGGTGCGCTCGTCCGGCGCCGAGATCCGCGCGGCCAGCGCGATGATCTCGGCTGCGCGGGGGGCGCAGAGCCTTAGATTTTCGCGGCTTTGACGCTGGCGGGAGCGCGCCTTCGCGGCCCGCTGGGTGGATGTCGCAGGGGTCATGCCACCCTCCCGTTTTGCTGATCATTGGCGGCCTGAAGCCGGTCCGCTTCGTCGGCGGCGCGCAAAAGCTGCGGCGCGAGCGCGCGGGCCTCTTTTGGGCTCATAGCGAGGCAGGCGCCCCGCTCTTCAGTGTGAATCCAGACAAGTGCCTTGCCGCGGTTATCGAGGCAAGCCTCCGCTTTTTCGGCGGTTTGATCGATGGAAGTTGAAAAAAACATGATGGCCTCCGTTGCGTGTTTGATAGCAACGAATGTGCAGCACGATGGTGGCAATGTCAAGATAAATCTAAGCATAGTGGCATCATGTCCTATTGTTAACATAATAAATGTCAACATTACGCGGACGCCTATGAAATGGTGGTGCCGATAAATCCTATAATATTCCTTGAATTTGCCTTCATCTATACTTGTAAACATTCATAAAAAAGGAAAATACAAGGATTTCCGGCAACCGCCGCAGTTTTCCTTGTCAACATAGGCAATTGAAAACAAACGTATTTTTAGCTTGCGAAGTCAAGATCACGGCGCCAGGGTGGCGGTGTCTAATATTTGTAAGGGTAGAAAATGAGAGTGTTTTCGGAAGCGACCGCAGGCGGTCAAATCGTCGAAATCACGGATACGGCAGAGGGCCGGTTTGCGGCTGAGTACGCGGCTGAAATGCTGGCGTATGGCCTGACCGAATCGGAGATCGAAGAGGATCTGGGAGGCGGGGTATTCGATGACGGGCGGCCGTTCGACGGGGCGATCAAGTGGGCCTGCGAAGCGGCTTTCCGGGTCGGTGACCTGTACCTTGGCGATCCCGGGGTCTACGTCCCCCAAAACTGATCAGCGACCATCGGGAGCAGGTTTCCACTCCGCTGCTGGTGTCGTCCAGGTCCTCCGCGGGGACCCGCCTGCACAAGCGTAGCGCGGAAGGTGGGCGGGAGGTCCTGTACGTCGCTTCGATTCGATATCCTCCCGGCTATCCGGGGTGATGAGTATCATCGCCCCGGACTGCCGCCCGGCGAGGGTCTTTTGCCCCTTTTTCGGGGAGCAATGCGCCCCGTACTGGTCCGCCCGAGCGGATGCGGCGGCGGATCAAACGGGGTCTCTGGGCGGGTCAGCATAGCGCCCGGACCCGGCCGGTGGCCGGGAATGCCGGAGGCGCGTAAGCGCCGCGCGAGGCCGAGACAGGCATTTTCTGTCGAGCCCGCGCGGTAACTCTGACCCGGCTGCGCCTTAGCGCGGGCGGGCGGTGTGTTGCCGAAAGGCAGTCCCCAAACCCACCCCGGCCAAGCCAGACTGCCGCGGCCAGGGGTTGAAGTCGTAAAACCAGAGTGTGGACGACACGGCACTGCGTGCCGGCAGCGAAACAGATTTGCCGACGCCGTCGATATAAAAATAGTCATGCGTAAAGTCTCTTTCCGGCACCGGCAGAATGACCCGGCCGAAGGCGCCCCGACCCGCGGAGCGGCCCGGCGCGGCGCTTTGCGCCGCCTCCCCGGCGGTGCCGATCAGATCCCTGTCGGCGGCCGCCGTGGCATGAATGACGGCCGCCGATATATCGGCCGACGCCCCGCCGTGCGGGGCTGTTCGACCGGCGGCGTGTCGTCGTCGAGGTCGGCCGCGATCAGACCGAAGCCGGTGGCGGGCCGGATGATCCCGCAGCTTTCGCAGATAACGTAGTGCGCATCGCCGATCATCTGACCGGCGCAGTCGGGGCATTGGTTTCTCATGTCGTCTTCCTCCTGGTCGAGTTTCTCCATTGCCGCGCTACGCAGCGGCTTGAAATCCTTCGGTCATCGATAGTATGGAGCCCCGATTGCGCCTCGGCGGCGGCTGCGGAAGGAGCGTGACGACGCTCTCCCGCTGCTGCTGGCCAGGATCCATCTCGTCGGCGGGGCCGCTTGGATAACTCACAGCAACTGTACGGGTGTTTTTTTTCAATGACTTAGCCGGATCGCTACCGGGCCGAATCATCGTCCACGTATGGTCTCGCAGGCTGATCAGGATCGGCCTGCGAGTGAACACCTCGCCGGTCGCCGGGTCGATGACCTCGGCCGGGTCGTCCCCGGTCCAGCCGATCCCTGCCGGGCGCCGCGCCGACTCTCCGTACTCGTTGGTGTAGCCCTCGTACACCAGGCAGGCGCGGCCCGCGTCCACGTCCGCGACGGCCGGATGACGGACGGCGCCGAGCGCCAGCAGCGCGCCCGCCCAGTCACGGCGCCGCATCGCCACCCAGGCACCCACCAGTGCAGGGTGAGCGCGGACAGCCGTGATCGTATCCATCTCGGCGACGTCCTCACTGTCCGGATTCAGTCGGTGGAGCCGCTGCCACACTCTTTGCATTCCATGCACCCCCAAGAGCGCATACCGCCTCCAGTGTCTCTCCGAGGCGAGGGCGCGGTGGCGGTCATAATCGGCGATGGCGTCCTCAGCGTCCTCGCCGTCGATATCCGAGGTGTCCAGCGCCACGGCCGCACCGAGGTCGCGGCGGGTCTCGGCGGTAAGACCCTTTGCCTCGGCCAGCAGCGCGGGCGCGACGTTCATGCTTTTGATCAAATATTTCAGCACGTACGTGCTGGCTCTGGCCCGTCCGGTGTCGATCTCGATAAGATTCGACGCGACCCTTTGCCTCGCGCCGGGCTCGTCCGGACACGCTGCGCGGAGGGCGGCGTCAATGGCCGGGATCCGGTCGGGCTCGACAAAAAGCAAAGCGTGGCAGTGCGGGCAGCCGTCCCCGTGGGCCTCGGTCACGCGGAGGCCGAGCGGCGGGACGCCTGCGCGGCCGAGGTGGGCGCGAAACCGCGCCCAGCGCTTTTGAAGCTCTGCATCGGCCGCGATCGGGGCGGTCTGCGGCGTCCAGGTGCAGGCCCCGATCGCGGGATTGGGATGGTAGGCGCCGGGCAGTGTCAATGTGATCATGACCGGCACCAGCCCGGCCTCTGCGGCGATCCGCTCGATTCCGAGGATCTGGACATAAAGCCGATTTAAATTAGCCACCGCAGCCGCGGTCATGACCTCGCCCGCCGTCAATTCGAGCCCGTCGTCGCGCCGCCACCGGCAAGCAGCGCCGAATGCCGCGGCGCGCTCCTGGCGTTCCCGCCAGCGAGCCAGTGTGTAGCTGTCAGCGAAGCGGGGGCCGGTCTTTCCTCCTGCGAGCCGCAGGGCGGCGGCCCAGAATTGCCGGACATCGGCTGCCCGGCGCCGCATCCGGCGGCGCTGGGCCATCGGACATCCGCGACGCAACTCGTCTGGTGTTTGTGCGCGGCCCTCGGCTGCCGCCCGGCGATTGAGCGCCGCGCGCATCAACTCCGCTGTGGCCCGCGCGCGGTCGCGGATTTCGTCCTCGGACGCCGCGGCGAGCCATGCGTCATCCGCGTATTGCCCGGCAAGCTGCACGAGTTCGGCCGCTTTGCGCGCGGCGGAGCGGAGTGCGTCCAGGCGGCGCCACTCCTCGACTTTTTCGCGTGCCCTGTCGATATCGGACCATCTGACGATCCGAGTTTGCTCTCGGGCTCGCTGTGCTTCTGCCGCCGCAAGCCGCTCAGAACAGGTCTCGCCGGTCATCTCGACCGGCGGCGCGTCCATCCGCTCGATGATGTCCGACCAGATTCGGCGCTCGCCGTCCGGCTGCTTCGGCGGCAAATCCAGCGCGGCTGAGAGGTCGGCGACCGTTGCCGTGCCGGTCAGTCCGGCCGACTGCATCGCTGCGGCGGAGAACGCCTCGGCGTAGATCCGGGGAAGGCGTCCGATCGTCCGCAGTAGGTCGACGCCGCCAAATGTTGACACAGCCGGAAAACCGGTCGGTTCAATATTGTCAACATTTCTCGAAGATGTGAGTGGTGTTGGCGGCGGGGAGAAAGCCCGCCGGGCCAATTACCGCAACAGAGTTGCGGCAGATATCAGTTGATGTATGCGAGGAATTTGCATAATCTGTATCTACCTGAACTAAAAATTCCCCGGATAGGCTTTGGCGAGCCAGTGACCCGGGGAATTTTCATTTCAGCACCGACTTTCGCTTCCGTCAAGCTTGTAAATTCTGCGACATCTGGCACCATCGGCGCTCTCACGCGAGGATGATGTGATGCCCCGAATTCCAATGTTTCCGAATTGTCAGCATGAAGAGGCGGAGAGCATTTTTCCCGAGATGCCGGGCGATTATCGAGACGACAACGACGCCATAGAGGCGTGGGCGAACGATCCTGACAATGCGACTCCGGTCGGCTTCAGATGCGCAGTTTGTGGACAAGAATTTACGCCGGAAGAGTGGGAGAGTTTAGCCTAGCTTGTCTGCGATCTGTCTCGGAATCGCGTTAATGTAATTGACGAGGATTGAGGTAGATTTGTGGCCGGACTGAGCTTTCAGTTCGCCGATCGTCAAGCCTTTCTCCGCCATCACCGACAAGCCCTCATGACGGAGATCGTGCCATGTTAAACGATGAGTGATGCCCGCCTTCTTGCGGGCCAGCCTCCATCTATATGTAAGCTGGTCGCCATTGAGGCGGATCAGCTTTGCGCTTTTGTCGCTCCGGTCGGGCAGGGTGGTAATAAGCGCTTCTAGTGCGGTGCGCGCCCGGCTCGACATGGTGACGCGGCGCTGATCACCGTTCTTACTGTCCTCGCGGTGAACGACCGTCTGGCCTTGCTGTCGCCGCACCTGCCCGAGTCGGATATCTAACAGTTCGCTCTGTCTCATTCCGGTTTCGAGCGCGAGGTCAAAGAGGGCGACCATTGTCTCCGCGTCGAGCCCAGAGGCGAGTGCTGCTCGCAATCGCTCGCGCTCGCCAATTTCGCCGTCGTCATGGGCGACTTCGAGGCGTCGGTTTCGGGCTGGCGGCTGCCTAGGAAGCACGAGAGCCTTGGTCGGATTTTCGAGATCCAGCAGTCCCCATCCGCCACGACCCTGCGCATTTTTTGGAGTACGGGCGAATTCGAAGAGCGCTGACAAAGCGAACACGTCGTTGCGAATTGTGTTAGCGGAAACGGGCTTCGCCGCTTTACTGCCGCGCAATCTCCCGTCGATGAAACGCTGAAGCGAGTCCGGCTTGATATCAGATAGCTTCGTTTGGCCAAACTCACTTTTTTGCCACATCTTGATTCTGTTGCCCTTGGATTCGATAGCCTTCTGGTCGCCGTATGTCTGTAGTTCTGCATGCCAGAGCGACAGTGCGTTGAACAGAGTCCAGGAGGGTGAGGGGAGGCGCTCGGCGACTTCCTGCGCGCGTGGCACGCTGGGGCGCCTGTCGCCGGTCCAGATCCAATCCTCACGCTTATAGGCGCCCCGGTCGATCGCGTCCTCGACGCGCTCCGCCCAGCGCCGCCCGGCGGTTTCGTCGCCTGTGGTGAAACTGATCGGCGGGACCTTCGCGCGACGGACGGTGAAAGTGTAGCGGACGCGTCCGCTACCGGATGTCCGAACCTGTTTGCTGATAGCCATTTTTGCGCCACCCAACAACATCTGTGCAACAATGGCGTCATTGTGTTGGCAAAAGTAGCGGAAAACAAGGATAATTTTACGGTTTGCTAAACCGTCGTACGATGTAAAGCCGTACCGAGGGTTCGAATCCCTCCCCTTCCGCCATCAACAATAGAATTGTTCGATATATACGTGGATTCAAGTTCGAACTCGGCGACGACTAGAAGCACGCAGGCGGACGGAAATCCTGAGGCGGAATACAATGGCGAACACGCTTCAACACGTAATGCAGCAACTCAAGTCATCGGAGCCCCAGCTTCGCCGCCGCGGCATCGCGCACTTGTCGGTATTCGGATCTTTGGTTCGGGGCGAAGCGCGGGACGACAGTGACATTGATATTGCCGTCGAGATCGAATCCGGGCGTTCGTTCTCGCTGATCCGTATGGAGGATACCCGGTTGCTACTGGAGGATATATTGGGCTGTTCCGTCGATCTGGGCGAGATCGAATCGTTTCGGCCCGCTGTGCGCGCGGCGTTCGAGCAGGATCAGGTCAGAGTGTTCTGATGCCGCGGCTGCACCGGGACCGAGTTGGCGACATCCTAATGGCGATTCTCGATATCCGCACCGATACACAAGGAATGAGCCTCGCTGGCTTCGAAAAAAATCCGGTCGTCGTCCGCTTGGTTCTGTATTCCATCGGCGTGATCGGTGAAGCGGTCAAAGCCATCGACCCTGATTTTAAAGCCGCCCATCCGGAAATTCCGTGGCGGGCAATCTCCGCAATCCGTGATCGCATTGTGCATGAGTACTTCCGCACAAATGTGCGACGGATCTGGGAGGTAATACAAGATGACCTTGATCCGCTTGAAAGCGCCCTGAAATCCGGACATTAGATCATCCACGATCCGCTCCGAGTGTGATCGCGATCGGGCAATCGGCCAGCAGTTTTATCATGTGAAGTGCCGCGAGCCGCTCGACATGACCAGACACACCCGGCAGCCTGTGTCGACGGTCAGGCCGGATCGGTTCATGCGCTCGGCGGCACGGAACTGGAACGGCGTAGGGGCAAAGGCGCACATCAAGGCGAAATCAGGCTCAACGCTGTCGCCACCGGCAGATAGAGGGTGCGCGGCCGTCGCACTAAGCGCACGAAGCCGAAGGCCAAATAGAAGGCCGCTGCTTGGTCGTCGATCGCCTCGGCGAAGATGGCGTGGGCGCCGATCGGGGCTGTGGCGACGGTCTTGATGGCGTCAAACAGCAGGGCTTCGCCAA
>Ga0116226_10002427_pt1 | contig 16238 bp, 12 predicted proteins | sample S1TSphfallax_FD_89692 | JGI IMG/M metagenome (GOLD analysis project Ga0116226, IMG submission 89692) | Host-associated microbial communities from peat moss isolated from Minnesota, USA - S1T2_Fa - Sphagnum fallax MG | ecosystem: Host-associated > Plants > Peat moss > Unclassified | place: USA...
GCCCCATGCTGCCGCCGTCGTTGGCGACGGTCTGGAGGGTGGGACGCGCCTGCTCCCAGGCGACCCAGGCCTGATACTCCGGCAGTTGATTGAAGGGGGTACCGCCGTTGTTGGTGCGGTCCGAGACCAGCCAGGCGGGTTCGTTGCCGAAGTCCGAGGCAGGCTGGGAGATCTCGTACGTGTCCTCCCAGCGCTGCGCCGTACTGGCGGGCACGATGCCCTGCTGCGCCAGGCCGGATGCCGCCGCTTGTGCCGCAGCCATGTAGCCGGGATTGTTGAAAAAACTGCCGGCGGACCAGAACAGGTTGGCCGGCGCGTATGACACGTCGCCCGGCAGTGCGTTCACCGACCCCCAGGAATTGCCATAAATGGAGGAGCCGAACGGAAAGCCTGCATAGTCGGTCAATCCAGCCTGGCCGGTGCCGTTTGTGGTGCCAGATGCTATCGCACAGGCAGGGGCTATCAGGAACGCCACGGCTATGAGTTTTGATATCTGTTGCACGGTCAATCTCCCTTCTGGTGATCGAACGTGGCGATACCGCAACGAAGTTAATAAATCCTTTTCAGCCCGGCGCCGCGTACACATGCGCCGGCAGCCGGCCGCTCCGGCGTTGACGAGGGCGCGGCGAGTCCCGATACTGCGCACATGCCCGAGCGACCGGGATCAGGAGCCCGGATGTATCCTTTGCGGCGTGCAGGGTTTTATGCACCGCCGGCGCGTCACGGCTGGGGGTTTGCAACGGTTGGGCAGCTTGGCGCTGTGGCCGGCGTGGGGGCGGGCTGCATCCTGCTGGCCATGATCCATCTGGCCACGCTGGCGCGCCCGCTTTATGTGGTGGCGGCATTTTGGCTGGCGCTGCGGTACCGGCGCCAGTCCGCCTTTGCCTACGTCACCCTGACACTTTGGTTCTGGAGCCTCTCGCCATTCGTCAGACGCGTGATCGATCATTTCGGCGGCTTCAGCATCACCAATATCGTCATCGTAACGCCCAATATCCTGTGCGGCATCATGATCTGGGACATGGTGACCAGTCGCGGACTGCTGCGTAGGCGGGAGGCGGCGCTTGGCGCCATTGCGCTTGCCTGCGTGACCTATGGCTTGATTGCCAGCTTCGCGCGCGGCGAAGTGGTTCCGGGACTCATATCGGCTGCCGACTGGTTCTGCCCGCTTGCCTATTTCTTCTTCTTCCTGTCGCATGCGGATTCCATTGATGAAGCAGAAAAGTACTTTGCCGCGTTCATTCCGCTCAATACAGCCATCGTCGTGGCCTACGGATTTTATCAGTACGTCAGTCCGCCGCCGTGGGATGTGCAGTGGGTGATCGACACCCAACTCACCAATATCGGGGCTCCCGTGCCTTTCGGGCTAAAACCTTTCAGCACGATGAACGACCCGGGCCTGTTCGCAGTCTGGCTCGCTGCCGTATTGCTGCTGTCGCTGCATTTCCGCAATGCGCTGACTGTCATGACTTTGCCAGCGGCGCTGCTGCTGCTGCCTTTAACACTGGTCCGGTCGGTGACAACAAGCGCAATCCTTGGCTTTGCCCTGGCGGTGCTGCTGGGCCGTGGGCGGATGGCGCGATCCGGCTTGCTGGTGATCGTGATGGTGGTGGGTGCCGGCGGGATACTCAACTTGCTCGACCCACGGTCGGGCGCCACTATGGTCAAGCGGTTCTCAACCATCGAAAACCTGGGAAATGATCAGAGCGCACGCACGCGCGCGGAGATTTATGCGTCGGCGCCGGCCATGATCGCCACGCATCCGATGGGTCTGGGCATCGGCGCGCTCGGCCGTGGCGCGCTGGCCTCGGACGCCGAGGGTTACCCGGTCATGGACTCGGGACCTCTGGCCATCTACGTGGCCCTCGGGTGGTTTGCCGGAACGCTCTACATGATGGCGTTTTTCGGCGTCACCGCGCAGGCCTTGAAGGCGGCGCTGGATTCCCGCTCACCGGCGGCGCTGGCGCTGGCTTCGGTTGCCGTCAGCGGCGCCTCGGTCATCCTCTTCACCAACGTTGTGGGGCTTCAAGCTGTGCCGATATGGCTGGCATCGGGCTATGCCATTGCCATTGACACACGAAGCCGGAAGTCAGCGCGTGTGTTTCGCGTGACGGCAACGAATGCGCCACGCGGATAGACATGCACCGCTCGACATCATGTTTCATTGATGCGTCGCGCTGGATTGCGGCAGGTCTGGTAGTGATCTCGCACCTGCGAAGCATCGGTTTTGCGAATTACGATGCCGTTTCAAGCCATGCGCTCCCCGTCATCGCGATGTATTTTCTGTGCAGTCTTGGGCACGCGGCGGTCATCGTCTTCTTCGTCATCAGCGGCTATCTGGTGGGCGGCCGCACGCTGATGCGCGCGCTGCGTGCGCCGGTGTCGTTGATCGAATTCGCCAGCCACCGCATTGCGCGCATCTACGTGGTTCTGGCTCCCGCGCTGCTGATCGGTTTTGCCTTCGACTGGATCGGGCTTCACCTCATCGATCGCGCCGGGCTCTATACCAGCCAGGCGCCATGGCACATCTGGTCGCTCGATTACGACGTGTCGAGCCGGCTCACATTATGGTCGCTCATCGGCAATCTGTTCATGATGCAGACGATCGCCGTGCAGCCTCTCGGCAGCAACGGCGCGCTGTGGAGCCTGGCCAACGAATGGTGGTATTATGTTATCTTCGGCTTGGGGCTGATCCTGCTCTCTGCGCAATCTTTAGGCATTCGCTGCGCCGCGTTGGCGCTCGTGGCGACCCTCCTCGTGCTGCTGCCAGTGGGGTTGAGCCTGTGGTTTCTCGTCTGGGCCGTTGGCGTGCTGGCTGCCTTCATCGATGAGCGGTGGCGCGGGCTTTATCCGCCCCTCGCCATCGGTGTGCTCCTGGCCGGCTGCATCGGTTTGCACGAAGCCGATCATTTCCGCGTACCGTCCATTGTGGTGGACCTTGGTCTTGCCGCCGCCTACTCGCTGGCGTTGCTCAGCGCCAAACGTCTTCCGTCGCACTTGTGTCACCCGATCCACCGGTGGCTGGCCAGCTTCTCCTATTCAACCTATCTGATCCACATCCCCGCGATGTTGCTGGCCCTGGCAGCAATGAACCGGTTTTTTCACCGCGGGATCGCCGAACAGCCGACTCTGCCGTCGGTCGCGGCGGCAGGTGGGATGGTGATGTTGATTTATGGCCTGGCCTGGGGTTTCTCGCGCCTGACCGAGGCCAGGACAGAGCAATGCCGCCTCGCCGTGCTGACCTGGTGCGGGCGGCCCCACCGCCCGACGCATCCGGCGAGGCTGGCCGGTGGTATAAGGCAAGAACCGTAGGATGGGTCTTGACCCATCACTTAAATTTGGCCACCGGTCGCGCACAATGATGGGTCAAGACCCATCCTACGCTCCCGGTTGACCAAGCCAGTCACGCCTCAATTGTACGGCGCCGTGGTGCCAGACCAGGTGACCACAGCATCGCGCTCGAACGTCTTGGCAATGCGGTCGGCGATCCGGTGTGCCAAGTGGAACCGGCTCACCACGTAGCGGGGCGCCACCTCGCCGCCGAAGCCATTGAAGAAGAAGGCGCTGCCGGAGGTTACAACGCCTTCGAAATCGAAAATCAGCCCCCGGCCGCAGACTTCGCATATCGCCTGCCACAGCAGCAGGCTGACGGCGCCGTTTCCGGCGTTCTGGCGCCTGGTGGAGAGCAGATAGTAGGCAGCCTCCCCATCCCAGATGTAGAAGATCGCGGCGACAATTTCGCCCTCGGCGTTCGATGCCGCCAGGATGCGCCCCTGGCCACGCTCGATGGCCGCCTGGCAGGCGCGCACCAGCAAGGCCCTGCTGTAATGGCTGCGTTTGCCCAGTGCCTCGATATTGCGCACGTAGATGGATGCAAATGCATCGACATCTGTCATTTCGGCAACGCAAAGCTGCTCCCTGGCGCGCCGGATCACGTTTCGCGTCTTGTCCCGCATGTTCGCCCACAGCACCGGCTCCGGGGCAGGCCGCAGGTCGAAGGTGAACTGAACCGACGTCTCGTAGCCCAGGTCCTGATAGACCAGCGTGTCGCGCGTGCCGCGATGCAGCTTTTGCCAGAACCCGGTGGTGCGCGGCAACTGTGCCAGCAGCTCGCGGGTGATATGCGCGCGCCGGAGCGCACGGTTGCAGGCGCTTCCAGGCCCCTCGTCAATGCAGGGCCCCAGGAAATGCGTCATGATCGGCATGCCGCAAACCCTCTGGTAACCGATCCGCGAACTCAGCGTATAGGGGAACCAGCCGGCAACCCGACCGCCCGACATGACCACGGCCTCGTGGTAGTCACCCCCGGTTACCGCGTTGAGCCACCACGCTTCGTGGAACACCGTGGCCGTCGGTCGCCTGCGAGCCGCTTGTTGAGGGCACGCTATACCAGCACCGACGGAAGCTGGTGTTTTGCCCAAAATATGGATTCCCCGAGCGCTCAACGTCGGCCCTCAAGTCCGCACGGACGTCAGAACGGCAGCGTGTGTTTTCGACCCGGCTCTGAAACAATTTGACACAACTTAATCGCCTACACGAGTTCAACACGATGGGCAACGCCGATACGAGGTACCATACTCTCGGCCGCAAGCCCTGCGGTGCAGAATACCTAGACCGAGCGCTTCATTTCTGACTATAGGAAAGCGCCTGGGCCTTAATATCGCACGCGTTTTTGATTTTCAGTCCTTGGTTCAGGCCGGGCTCGATCGTCACGGCAGCGTCGTTCGCCGGGCGCGCGCATCGCGCGTGGGGCGATGAACCTGCAGCGGCGGCGGAGCATTCCAAACCCACTACGCGACTGCCGGGCGGGCCGGGCCGCAGCGACCAAGGGCTAGGCACCGGCTGCCAAGTCAGACTAACGTCACCGGGCCGTCGCCAGTCGGGCGTGCGAGCGGCGATTAGCAGATGGGGCCAGAACTCAGGGGCCGGGGTGAGGTCGCCCCTTCTGTCAAGCGACATTAGGAGACGATGTGTCAAGTCGCGCACCCGATGGGAATTCCAGGACGAGATTGCTGTTCTGGCTCCCCCATGCCCCGATGCGAGGATGGGCCCATTGGCGCGTGCCGAGCATGAAAACCGTGATGTTGACCGGGATTTGGCTTGCCCTGGCAACACCGATCGTTATGCTGGCGATGGTGAGCTGGTTCTTTGCGACGGCGGTGGCTGTGTTATGGCGAGGCCTCTTCGGGATGGGATCCAGGCCAAACGGATCGTGAGGGGCCGGAGTGCCAAACGCCGACGCTGAAAATGGCTTTAACGGCAACCAGGCGGGCATTGTGCCTGAATTGGCGGTAACTGACAGCCGCCGCCTGACCCGGCAGGCTGCACGCCCCGCGCTCATACGTTTGGCAGGCGACCCGAAAGCCGCTACTCTCGTCGTGCTGTTTCTTATAGCGGGGCTGGCCGGATGCGAGGAAGTGCCCCGGCTTCCTGCCGGAGAGACGGGCCTCTACCGGCTGGATGCCGGCGACCAGATCAGGGTGATGACCTACGGCGACGACCGCCTCAGCGGCACGTTTCGCGTGAGCGACAGCGGCACCGTCGCATTCCCGCTGCTCGGGCCAGTCCGCGCGCGCGGGCTCACCGCCGAGGGGCTGGAAGGCGAAATTGCCGCAGCACTCCAGACAAAGCAGCTCCTGAACCACGCCAGCATCTCCGTGCAGGTCGAATCCTATCGGCCGGTGTTCATCCTGGGTGAAGTCTCGCGCCCCGGCCGCTATCCCTACGAGCCGGGCATGACGGTACTGACGGCGGTAGCGGCAGCCGGCGGCTACACCTACCGGGCCGCAAAAAGCGAGGCGGTCATTGAACGCCGGGTTGGCGGCGCCACGGTGCAGGGCAGCGCGCCGATGACGGAGACGGTCGAGCCGTCTGACGTCATCACCATCCGTGAACGATATTTCTGACGCAAAACCCTCGACGGCCGCCCCCCCGACGGCCGATGGCGGGTTGCTAGCCGCGCTGCCGACGCGCGTCGGCGAGACCGTGCAGCGCTGGGCGCGCGACGCCCCGCAACGTCCTGCCTTGGTGGACCGTGCGGGGCAATGGACATACGGCGAACTCGCGCATTCCATCTCCATCATGGTGGCGGCACTCCAGGCGGCCGGTGTGGGCGGCGGCGACCGCGTGATGATTGTCGCCGAGAACTGCCGCGCCGCGGTGGCGCTGTTTCTGGCCGCGACGGAACTCGACGCCTGGCCGGTGCTGGTCGATGCACGCCTGTCCCTGCCGGAACTCGATGGCGTTCGTCAGGATTGCAGCCCGCGCCTGATCCTGGTCGCAGCCGGCGTGTCGAAAGCCGCGCGTGTGCTGGCCGAGCGCCTGGGCGCCACCGAGAGCCGGTTCGGCGGCATGGAGGGCTTGTTCTGCGCCCACTGCCAACCGCAATTCGGCCCCGAGCCTGTTTCCGGCGATGGCGCGTCTCAGGTCGCCGCGGTGATCTACACCTCCGGCTCGACCGGGTCGCCGAGAGGCGTGATGCTGAGCCACCGCAGCATCCTGTTTGTTGCGGCCAGCGGCGGCCGGATACGCAACATCACGCCGGACGACCGGTTCTATGCCGTCATGCCGCTGTCGCACAGCGTGGGCCTGATCCCGGTGCTGCTGTGCGGCCTGATGCATGGCGCTACCACCCATCTCGTGTCCCGGTTCAATCCGGCAGAAGCCATGCGCGCCTTCCGGTCCGATGGCATTACGGTGGTGTTGGGTACGCCTGCGCTCTACTCGCTCATGCTGGAGTACGCTGCGTCAAAAAAGATACACGCGATAGGGTCTCCGTCGCTGCGGATCATTTCGGCATCGGGTGCACCGCTCGATGCAACTCTGAAGCTGCGGACAGAGGCGATGTTCGGGCTGGAGCTTCACCATGGCTATGGCCTGACCGAATGCTCCTGCACCATTTCACAGATACGGCCTGAGCAGCCGCGGTCCGATCTCTCCGTAGGCCAGCTGCTCCCCGGCCTGGCCGCCCGCCTCGCCGGCGAGGAAGACGGCATCGGCGAACTGCAATTGCGCGGCCCCAATCTCATGCTCGGCTATTATCGCAACCCGGAGGCGACGCGCGCCTGCTTCACCGACGATGGCTGGTTTCGTACCGGCGACCTGGCGCGCTGGGAGGGCGAAAACCTGTTTATTGTAGGCCGTTTGAAGGACTTGATCATTCGCAACGGCTTTAAGATCCAGCCCCTCGAAGTGGAAGCTGTACTCAACACGCACCCGGATGTGGTGCTGTCCGCGGTCGTCAGCCGGCCGTTCGCCGGCGATGATGTGCTCGTGGCTTATGTACAGCCGCGACCCGGCGGTGCTTTGTCGGCGGACCTGCTGCGGCAGCATGCCAATGCGCGACTGGCCTCCTTCAAGCAGCCGCAGCGTATCGTCATCCTGGCGCAGTTGCCGCTTCTGCCGAGCGGCAAGGTCAACAAGGCGGCGCTGGCGCCACTCTGACGGCGACACGCCCTTGTAGGCAAAACGACTTGATAGGATCGCGTGCGATCATACCCCACTACCCTAAGCTGCGCCGCGCTTCGACTCCAAACGTCCAAAACCAGACCGTTGCCGATGTTCACGCGAACGTGACACGCAACTTCCAGTCACCGCAACCTTTCCCGATACAACCCTGAACAATTGCTGCGGTGCGATTTCACCTTGTAATTTGGATTAATCTCAGGGGAAGGTTATAAAATAAAACTTGATAGTGGCGCCTGAGCCAGCTTGCGAAATGGCGACACGCGGCGAGGTCGGTTCAGCCTTGGCGCTCTGAGAAAATATCTCGTGCGGCAAAAGAAATTGGCGCATTCCGATGATTTACGGGATGTTCTTCCAGCGATATCCTAACGTCGTCAGCGCTGGAGGAAGATTCGTCGCTTTCACCACCTCCGGCCCGGGTCTTTGCAACTCAGAGTTTTACCCATTGCCATCAATGCAAGTCTACTACACGGGCGCCCGAGTGCTGCGACGCTTTATCGTGGATTTATGCAAGCGTTTTGTTACGGTGCGACCCAGGCTTGCGAGTTCTCCTCACCCGGGGCTCCGCGGCACTGACGCTGCAGAATTGAGGGCGTTTGCAATGTTTCCCGTTCACAATACGCCGCCGAAGCCAGATGTCGGCGAGCCAGGCGCTTTTGGGCGGGCTCGGCCCGGTTATTTCGGCAGGGGAACAACGCCCGTCGGCGTGCCCGAACGATTCCGACTTCATGTCGAAACCGTTCTGATAGCGCTGACCGTGGCCATTGCCGTGCCGTTCCGCCTGGCATTACCGGGTTGGAGCAAGGCTGACGCCAGTGTCATACGGGCGCGCAAGTTCGCCGTGATGTCTGGACCGTTCAAGCTCGGCGCGTTCAGGCTTGGCGCGTTCGGGCTCAGTCAGACAGCAGCCCTTCTCGGCATCGTAACATTGCATGCCGCCCAGCGCGTTTCGCTCGCCTATCCTCTGCTGCCGGATTATCCGACGATCGGGTTTCTGGCGGCCGCTGCCCTCCTGTTGTTCTCCAGCCCTGGTATGCCGCACCTGTCCGCTTCTGTTCCGCGCATGGCGGACGCACGTGTGGTACCCGATGCCGGCATCGCCGGCGATGGGCATGTTCTATGGCGCATCGGTCGCATGCGGCGTCGGGCGGCTTCCAAGGAAGCGGCCGAGGAGACCTATGACGCAGCAGCAGCCGGCGGCGGACTTGGCCAGCGCTATGGCGGCAGTCAACCCGCTGAGCGCTATCTCTCCGATTGGGAAGTGGTTCAGAAATCTACGTTCGACCTGACCTTGGCGACGCTGCTGCTGCCGTTGCTCTGCCCGCTCATGCTGTTGATTGCGGCGGCGATATGGTTTGAAAGCCGCGGGCCGATCCTGTTCCGCCAGCCGCGCGCCGGCCTGGATGGAAGGACCTTCACCATCTACAAATTTCGCACGATGTACCACCACCTGGCCGATATCGGCGCCGACCGCCAGACCTCGCGCGGCGATCCGCGTGTGACAAAGCTGGGCAGGGTGCTTCGCCGCTATAGTCTGGACGAGTTGCCGCAGCTGCTGAACGTGTTTCGCGGGGACATGTCACTGGTCGGCCCGCGGCCGCACGCGCCGCAGACAACAGCCGCCGGCGTGCCTTTCGCGCAGGCCGTGCAGGAGTATTGCATCCGCCACTCCGTCAAGCCCGGCATCACCGGCTGGGCGCAGGTGAACGGTGCTCGCGGCGAAGTGGCCACCATCCACCAACTGCGAAAACGGGTCGCCTATGATCTGTTCTACATCATGAATTGGTCGGTATTTTTCGACATCAAGATTATCGTGCTGACCATCCGCCGAGAGGTTTTTAGTCAGCATGCCTTCTAGCCTTTTCTCGTTCGGCAAGTTAGCTGCGCCAAGCTTGGAACGCGGTTCCGGCCGCCTGTTCGACGCAAGCCTCTCCCGCGTCGCACCGCGTCTTCGCTCCAGCCGCGACGATACCGGCAACGCCCCCTCCGGCGTGCTGCTGGCGAGTACCGCCTGGTGGGCATTTCCGGTGCAAATTGCCCTGGGGTTTGCCGAATGCGGGGTGCGCGTGCAGGCAGTCTGCCCAACCGGGCATGCCTTGCGCAAGGCGCGCGCGGTTGCGCGATTCTTTGAATATCGCGGCCTGTCTCCTCTAGCTTCGCTAGCGCGTGCGATCAGGGTCGGCCGCCCGTCACTGATCGTGCCCTGCGATGACCGCGCGGTGGCGCATATGCACGCACTGCATGCAAAGTGCCGTGACCGGGATCCGGCCATGGCAAAGTTGATCGAACGATCGCTTGGCGACCCAAGCTGCTTCGAGGCGGTGCAGAGGCGCAGCGTTGTCATATCGATCGCGCAGCGGATTGGCGTTGCCGCACCCGAAATGGTAGGAATCGGCGGCGTGCGCGATCTGCGCATGACGCTCAAGCGCTTCGGTCTCCCCGCGGTGATGAAGCTTGACGGCACCTGGGGCGGGCTCGGGGTCGCCGTTGTGAAAACGCCCGCCGAGGCTGAAGCAACCCGCGTTGCCATGCGCCGGCGCCATTCCTTGCTGGTTGCGGTGAAACGCCTGCTCGTCGATCGCGACACGTCTACCATGTTCGAATGGCTGCGGCGGCCAAAGCCCGTACTGAATCTGCAAAGATTTGCACCCGGCCGCCCGGCGAATTGTGCCGTCGCCTGCTGGATGGGCGAGGTGCTTGCCTGCGGCGTCGTCGACGTCATGCGCAGCCAGAATGCGTGTGGCGCATCGACGATCGTCCGCCCGATCGACGCCCCCGCCATGGTGCAAGCGGTGCGCGCCATGGTGCGCGAACTCGGCCTCTCAGGCCTGTGCGGATTCGACTTCCTGATCGACGATGCTGACGGCAGCGTGCACCTTCTGGAGTGCAATCCGCGGGCAACCCCGCTTGCGCACGTCAATCTCGGACCGCTTGCCGATCCGGTCGGCGCACTTGCGGAGCGCGCCTTCGGGCGGTCGCGCAACACCGGCGCGAGCCAGCCTCAGCCGGAGTTCATCGCGTTCTTTCCCCAGTGCTGGTCGCTGGAGCCCGAATTGAAACTGCCTCAAACCTGCTTGCACGATGTGCCCTGGTCCGAGCCCGATGTGGTGCGCGATTTGGTTCAGCCGCCGTGGCCGGAGCGTGGGTGGCTCGCGCGCCTGCTGAAACGCCGCCGTCAGAAGCCGCCCTTGCCGGTGTGGCGGATGGGTGAAGGTCCTTAGCGATGGGCGAACTTAAGAAAGGGTGTTCTTTTTTGAAAAAAAGAACCAAAAAACTTTTATTCGTTTGGAGCCGCGCCGGTCAGTCCAGCGCAGCCCCCATGTCCAAAAGTTTTTTGCTTCTTTTTTTCAAAAAAGAAGTCCTTCCTTCTCTTCTCCTAACCCAACCGATCGCCCCGGAGTGTATCCTGTGAAGTCAGACGTCGTCATCGTCGGTGCAGGGCCCTACGGCTTGTCCCTCGCCGCGCATTTGCAGGCGCAAGGTGTGAAGACACGCATCTTCGGCCGTCCGATGGACACCTGGGTATCGCATATGCCGGCCGGCATGCATCTCAAGTCCGAAGGATTTGCCTCGAACCTCGCCGATCCGCAAGACGAATGGACCTTGCGGACTCACTGCAAGCAAACCGCCCAACCCTATCAGGACACCGGGCTGCCGGTATCGCTTCAGTGCTTTCAGGAATACGGATTGGCCTTTCAGCGCCGGTGTGTGCCCGATCTCGATCGCCGTGACGTCACCGACATTGAACAGACAGCAGCTGGCTTTGCCGTCACTCTTGCCGATGGCGAAAGGCTCATTACGAAGAAAGTCGTTTTGGCCGTCGGCATTACGCACTACGCCTACATTCCGGACCAGCTTGCCGGTCTGCCAGGCGACCTGGTTTCGCATAGCTCGGCCCATGCCGATCTGTCGCGCTTCAAGGGGCGCCGTGTCATGGTTGTGGGCGCCGGCGCCTCGGCGCTCGATACGCTCAAACTCCTCCTCGACTCTTCGGTCGATGCCGAACTCGTCGCCCGCAAAGAAACGCTGCGGTTTCACGCGCCGCCCGGCAAAGGGCCCAGGCCCTGGATGGATCGGATACGTGCGCCAATGTCCGGCCTGGGCCCAGGCTGGCGGTCGCGCTTGTGCACCGACGCACCGCTGGTGTTTCACGCCATGCCGGAACGTTTCAGGCATGAGGTCGTACGCCGGCATCTCGGACCGGCGCCGTGCTGGTGGACCAACAGCGACCCTGTGCTGCACGCAAGAAAACATCTCGGCACCAGCATTCGCCAGGTCAGCGCACGCGGCGGCATGGTCGAACTCGAACTCGCGGGCGCATCGGGCGAGCGCACGGTTTCGGTGGACCATGTCATTGCCGGAACCGGCTACCGTGTCGATCTCGGGCGCCTGAATTTCCTCGACCCCGGGCTGCGCGCCCGCATCCAAACGGAAGCCGGCTCGCCGCGCCTGTCGGCAAACTTCCAGTCCAGCGTTCCCGGGATCTATTTCGTCGGCCTGTCGTCAGCCGCGAGTTTCGGCCCGATGACGCGCTTCGCCTTCGGGGCACGCTTTACCGCCAGGCGCCTCTCGCGCCACCTGGCCCGCACCGCTGCGAAACCTTCGCCAGTGCAAGACACGATTGGCTTGGCGCCGCGCCGGCTTGCGGTGCCGTCTGAGTTGCACACGTCATGAGGCCTGAGACGCTCGCCATCCATGCCGGATACTATGGCGACCCCACAACAAAAGCCTGCGCCGTGCCGATCTACCAGACGGTCGCTTACGAATTCGACAGCGCCGATCACGGCGCCGCGCTGTTCAACCTCGATGTCCAAGGCAACATCTATACGCGCATCGGCAACCCGACCACCGCCGTGCTCGAACGGCGTGTCGCGGCGCTGGAAGGCGGGGTCGATGCGCTCTGCGTCAGCGCCGGCGCCGCGGCGGTACATTACGCCGTCACTAACGTGGTCGAAGCCGGCAGCAACATCGTCGCACTGCCACAATTGTATGGCGCCACCTACACATTCTTCGCCCATCTGCTGCCCAAGCAAGGTGTCACGACTCGCTTTGCCGCATCCGACCGGGCCGAGGAAGTGGCAAAACTGATCGACGGCAATACGCGCGCTGTCTATTGCGAGAGCATCGGCAATCCGGCCGGCAACATCGCCGATATCGCCGCTCTCGCCAGAGTGGCGCGCGCCGCCGGCGTGCCGCTCATCGTCGATAATACAGTAGCATCGCCGCTGCTGCTGCGCCCGATCGAACATGGTGCGAATGTCGTCATCCACTCGCTCAGCAAGTTCATCGGCGGGCACGGCAACAGTGTCGGCGGCATCATCGTCGATGGCGGCAATTTCCCCTGGGAAGAACACGCCGACCGCTTCCCCATGCTCACGCGGCCAGAGCCATCCTATCACGACGTGATTTATACCAGGCAGTTTGGTGCGGCCGCCTTCGGCGCACGCTGCCGCACGGTCGGTCAGCGCAACACCGGCGCCACGCTTTCGCCGTTCAACGCCTTTCTCATTCTGCAAGGTCTCGAAACCTTGCCCTTGCGCATGGAGCGGCATTGCGAAAATGCCGCCCGCGTTGCCGATTTCCTGCGTGGTGACAAGCGCGTTGCCTGGGTCAACTACGTCGGCTTCGAGGATAACGAGTTTCACGCCCTGGCCTGCCAATATCTGGGCGGGCGTTTTCCCTCGCTGCTTACCTTCGGCATGCGCGGCGGCTTCGCCGCGGGGCGCGTCGCGTTCGACGCGCTGAAACTCTTCAAGCGCATGGTCAACATGGGCGATGCGAAGTCGCTGGCCTGCCATCCCGCCTCCACCACCCACCGCCAGCTCACGCCGGCCGAGCAGATTGCGGCCGGCGTTCCGCCCGAAATGATCCGCCTAAGCATCGGCATCGAGCATATCGACGATATTCTCGAGGATCTGGACCAGGCGTTCGCCGCCGCCACGCGCGCCTCGGCGCCGACACTCGCGGCGGCCGAATAGGCATGGACGGGGGCGGTTGCATGCGCGCACCAGATGCCGCGATCCCGGTTCGTATCGGCCTCGTGAACAGTATGCCCGACGCGGCATTCGCGGCGACTGAGCGACAATTTTACTCGCTGATGGAGCGGTCTCTTTATCCGCGCCCTTGCAGCTTGGTATGTTTTACCATGCCAGGCATCGCGCGCGGCGCCGATATTGCCCGCCGCTATCCCTCGGCCGATACATTGCAGGACTGGCCGCTTGATCTGCTCATCGTCTCCGGCGCCAAGCCTTTGCAAGCCGATCTCCGCTCCGAGGCCTACTGGCCCGCGTTGACGAACATCATCGATCGCGCGGTTTCGCTTTGTCGGCCGATCATATTTTCCTGCCTCGCCGCCCACGCGGCTGTTCTGCACCTGGACGGCATATGGCGCCAGCGCCTCCCTGAAAAACGCTCGGGCGTTTTTCTCCAGAAATCCGATCCCGGTGTTTCGGGAATAGAACGCGCGTTCCCCATGCCGCACTCGCGGTGGAACGGCATCGATGCCGACGCCCTGATCGCGCGCAACTACCGCATCGTCAGCCGCGATGGCGGCGAGGTGGATGTCTTCGTCCGCAACGGCGGGCCGCAGATGCTTTTTCTGCAAGGCCACCCGGAATATGACGCGCGCTCGCTTTTGCTCGAATATCAGCGCGACATGCGGCTGTTCCTCGATGGTGCGTTATCCTACAAGCCCAAAATCCCGGTAAATTATTTTGACTCGGAGACCGAAGAAAAACTGCACAGCGCAGTGGCCGGCAACGCGCACGATGCGCGCACCAGGCTCGCCGCCATCCTGGCCGACGCCCACCCCGCAAATAGTTGGCGCGCCGACGCGGAACTGATCTGCCGCAACTGGCTCGACCAGGCGCTTCAAATCTCCGGCGCGCAATCTGCCGAACACAGGATTTTCGCGTAATGAATGCCATCTCGTCCATCAGCGCCGACACGATCACGGTGCGGCAAGAGCCCAACACCGATCTCATCGTCGGTTTGACGAAGATCGCCGAGCGCGTGCTGCACATCGCGCCGATCATGCCCCACGATGACCTGTTCGACATGGGCTGCGATTCCATCCTGGCGCTGGCCTTGCTGCTGGATATCGAGGCGCTCACCGGCCACAGCCTGACGCCTACCGATCTCTACGACGCACCGACCATCGCAGATCTGGCCGCCCATCTCGTTGCCCCATCCTCAGTGACTCCGGCGAGCCTGATCTTGCTGCGCCCCGGCGACCCGGCCCTGCCACCGATTTTCATGGCGCCGGGGCTCGGCAGCACCGCCATTCAGCTTCTCTCTCTCGCCACGGCGCTGGATGGCAATGCCGCAATCTACGGCCTGGAGCCGGCGGGCCTCGTGCCGGGCAGTGCTGCACACGACAGCATCGAAGCCATGGCCGCCGGATTCACCAACGACATCAGGCGCCTCAGCGTAAACGGTCGTTGCCATCTGCTCGGCTTCTGTTTCGGCGGCCTGATAGCTGCGGAAATTGCAAGGCAACTGTCGCCCGGCCGTCATTCGCTCATGCTGATCAACACCTACCCGCACACGCGCTACTGGTCGCCGGCCAGCCGCGTGCGCGCCTGGGTCAGCCTGCTCGGCCAAGTGTCGTTGCAGGCGATGGTGAAACGGGTAACCGATCATCACATCCCCACCCTGCGCGGACTGCCCTGGCACCAGATGCCGCCCGCCATCGCCCGCCTCGCCTGGCGCGGCGCCACGCTCCCGCTACGCATTTTCGGACTGAGCGCCTACGCGCGCGACACAAGGACCAATCCGGTCGCCGAGCCCGAGCTTCCTTCGGCTCTAAAGCGCGTGAAGCAGGCGTCTTCGCACGCGTTTGCCAAATATCTGCCGCCGGCCTATTGCGGCGAGGCCCTGCTGGTGACAGCACGTCCGCCCGAACGCTTGCCTTATGATCCCACGAATTTTTGGCGCGGTAGAATAAGGCACCTTGAGGTCAAGCACATTCCTAGCGAGCCTGCGGACATGCTTGGGGACGATGTCGGGGCTTTGGCTCAGATAGTTTCGCAGTACACAAGCAAGTAAGCGTATTTGTTCCCGACTGTAGAAGCGGTCTGGCGCACCGTACGAATCACGCCAGGCCAGCCAGACATGCTTGTCGTCGCGTGCCACGGCGCCACCGCAAACCCGTATCAATTCCGCCATGCGATACGCGCATGGCGAAAGCTGCTGCCAAACGCCGCTTTCCTGCTGCCGATCGCGCCAGCCCGAGACGCAGGCGGGCGCCTGCTCAGGCTGGCCCGCGCCATATCCGGCCGCCACAGCTGGTTCAGCCTCGACGACCGAAGCATCGAGGCAATGCGCAATGCCTCACGTCCGGCCGCAGCAGCACTTAACGCGCTGATCGACAAGGAACTGCAACGCCTCGGCCTGACAGGCAACGATCTTTTCCTCGTCGGATTCAGCCAGGGTGGCATGCTTGCCCTGTCGGCCGGTCTGAACCGTGCGATCGCCCCGCGAGGCATCGCCGCCGCCGCCGCCGCTCTTCTGGAAACTGCGACTCCGCACAACAAGGCCCCGGTGTGCCTCGTCCATGGCGATGCAGACACAATAGTCTCACCCGACCTCAGCCGCACCGCGGAAAGTACATTACGGGAGCACGGTTTGGACGTAACAGCCCATTACCTGCCATGCGTCGGCCACGCGCTAAGCCCCGAAGCAACCGCCCAGATAGGCGCGTTTCTAGTCGCCGCCGTTATTCAAAACGCCAACCCGCCGTAGGGTGGGCTGCTTCGCAGCCCACCACCGTGCCA
>Ga0116226_10002429_pt1 | contig 16234 bp, 11 predicted proteins | sample S1TSphfallax_FD_89692 | JGI IMG/M metagenome (GOLD analysis project Ga0116226, IMG submission 89692) | Host-associated microbial communities from peat moss isolated from Minnesota, USA - S1T2_Fa - Sphagnum fallax MG | ecosystem: Host-associated > Plants > Peat moss > Unclassified | place: USA...
CGTCAAGCTCGTACGCATCCTTCAGAAAAATGTAGTAATCTTCTCGAGAAAGTCGGTCCGGCAATAGCTGCGGCTCGATACTCATTAGCATGTCCACCCACTTCCGGGCATTACTTAGAGCAGAACTAATAAGTCCATACGTGTCAGTACTTCGAAACCACGATCCATCTATATCCTCTGCAAAACGTTGAATCTCTTGAATGTTGGAGTTGATCGCCGTCACGGCATGTGTATTGAAATTCTCCACTACGGGATTTGAAAACATTCCGACTATGCAATTATCCAGCTCGAATAGCAAACTGGTGAAACAATTATGTTTTTCACATAAATTGTCATCGAGTCCTGGGTGCTCGAGAATCGCCGCCAATAGCTTCAAGTAGCTATCAACTGGTTTCAGGTAGTCCATTTGAGCCGCCTGAGTGCTATCCTCGGGAAGCCAGTTGATGCGCAGAAACGTGGCCTCCCACTTCATTTCTGTGAACACGGCCTGGTTTATTGTTGTCCATGCGCAATGCTTCAAAGGTTCCCACCGTTGAACATCATTACAGCTCAGGTCCCACTCCAAGTTGTCGCCAATCAGCAGCGGGTATTTATCTTTCACTTCCCGGTTGAAATATTTGCTTCCAGGAAAATCACGTAATTGACAAGCATTCAGAAAGAGTTGTATTCCTTCCTTTACACTGAGTTGTCGGTCTTTGAAAGACGTGGAGATTGCTTCCGGCAGCACGTGTGTAATCAACTGGACGAAATGTGTCCTTACCATTTCGTAATAATGTCTCTCCTCTTCAGTACCAGAGAGAGAACTCGCACATCCTTTCACAAAGGACAGGATGGCCTCAATGCACTCCGGAACAGCATGCGAGCATCCGCCCGTGGACGGCAATGTGATCGGCGAAGTAGGGGTTTCGATTGCACCAAATGGAACGACGCACTCCATGTACAAAAGGTACTCCTCCTTTGTTGTGAGCATTGTCATTTCTTGAAGGTTGTCCATTGCAAGGATGTTGTCGATCCTCTGGCTACACTCCGTAAACATTCTCTTGTAGTCGTCCTCAAGACATGGGCCAGCCTGCTGAAACATTTTTCAATAACTTGAGCGACTCGTACATTTTGCTGTTGAGCATAGAGGTAGAAAATTCCAATCTTGAACTTCGTATCTAGTTAGGCCATGTTATGACAGCTTACTGTACAGCATTAAAATGCTCGTGACTCCCTCATTCCCTGGCAGTGCGGGTCCCATGAAACTGTGAAAGCTATCAATAACGTGAACACAAGAGAGACAAGGGATCAGAGTTGGTTTAATGTATTATGTACCTGGAGCGAGTGTTGCTGTGTCACGGACGTTGGTGTCCCAGAGCTCTCCACCATCTCCTGCAAATGTTCAACTTGACGTTTCAGTGAACGACTAACACTTGCACCTGCGGGTTACGGACTAAGTCAAAATGCGATGTGATGCCCACGAAGATCAAACAAGCTGTCCCACTCCTCGTGAGTGAAGTTCTGTTAAACAATTGTCAAGCCGGATTGGAGTTCAACACAAGGAAAGTGGAAAAATGTCTTACTCCAAACATTTATGATTCAGAGTTTGGTTTCATTTACCTCCAAGGGTTGCTGTGTCGCTGATATTGGCGTCATAGAGCTCTCTAAAATCTCCTGCATGTACAACGGGAAGTTTTAGTGAACGACTGACATTTTCACCCGCAGCTTATTTACTAAGCTGGTCGTAAAGCGATGTAATGCCCTCGAAGATCAAAACAAGCTGTTACACTCCTTGTGAGTCAAGTTCTGTCAAATTATTGACAAAGATTGGAGTTTGACACAAAGGCAGTACACAAAATCATCTTACTCCAAACATTCGTGCATCAGGATTGATCAGTGTAATACCTCAATAAAACGTTGCAGCTCGAAATTCTGGACTTCGAGAAAAGCAGTGTGCTCTCTTGCGGCATCGTCACCACGTCCTATACCCTGCAGGTGCACGAGGGTGCAGAGACTTTGCACCATCTCGTGCAGAGACTTGAGTTTTCCATCAAATCTGCCCGGACTGAGTAACCGCTGTAGACTGTTGTCAGTCTCGATCTTTTCCTTGAGACTGTTAGTCTCTTTCTGCAAGCCTTCTAAGACTTTCCTAGCATCACCGTTCATGTTCCTGCCCGACTCCGCTGCTAATGTCACCAGCTTATCCAGGATTGCTTTAAGTATCTTCAACTTGTCGAGTGTTTCCTTGTAACCCTTTGCCGTCTTCTTCAAACGATTTTTAGCTTTTACGGCTGTATCGAGGCTGCTAATTATGGTCTGGACACTAGATAATGCACTCAGAACCTGCGTCGCCATCTTATGTAGCCTCGATTATCTTAGAGTTTCATCTGTACTCGATCAAGTTACAGCGGTCACAAGACAAACATTAAACGAATACCTTGACAGCCGGCTAATCAAGTCGAAAACTAAACAGTTGAGTAGGAGGATCCCATAATGATATGCCACAAGAGCAGGGCATGGTCTCTCAAAACAGAACTGCAAACTCGACGACGATCATCCGGCGATCTCGGCTATTTATTCTCTCTCTCTCAAGATCACTTTCAATCTCTCATGAAGAAGGGATTCGTTGCAGCACACTTCTCTTTCTCTATCTCTGTCCCTCAAATCTCTATCTCTGTCAAGAGAGAAAAATAATGTTGAAGCTCTCATGAAGAAGAAATCGAGTGCAGCATGCCTCTATCTGTGTCTGATCTCTCTCTCTCTCGGAGAAAGATCAATTTCAGACTCTCAAGAAGAAGAAATAGATCGCAGCACGGCTTTCCTCTCTCTCGCTCTAGGATATAGATCAGTTGGAAGCTCTCGTGAAGAAGGAATTCATTGCAGTAATTTCTCTCTCAACTCTCTCGATTGCATGCTTCACATAATATTTTCACGCCTTTTCTCTCCCTCTGTGTGTGTGTGTGTGTGTGTCTCTCTCTCTCTCTCTCTCTCTGAGACAAGGACAAAGATAAAGTTCCAAGCTCTCACAAAAGATCAAGAAGAAATGGATTGCAGCGAAGTTCCATTACATCAAGTTCACGCAACTTCGATCTTTTTGGTATCCTACCGCAATGCTCAATCGCAGCAGGAGCTGCACTCCAACTGCCTGCCTCGATGAAAGACATGATCTTCGACGACGACAGAAGACGCGTGCTTCGTCTCCAATCTTCGCTTCCGTTGCACGCTTCTTCACATCGCCAAAACACACATACCTTTATATAATAATATGATATTAGCCAATGTTGGGTGGGTAAAGCTATTACCTTCATATATTCAGGGTATGTCATAGGGTAAATATATACCCTACTGGTCAGGTTGGCAAATGTTTGGTTTATATTTTAGGCCATTCTTTACTGGGCCCTGCCCCAACAGGGACAGGGACCGTCGCACTGGATCCAACTTTTGGAAGTTTTACCTTATTAAAACCAAGGATATTGTGTTTAGATATAGTAGCTTAAGGGATTTTGGCCCCTAGGTAATAGGTCTATTTTTATTTGAGGATTTTTGAATGATGATATTTTTGCTTGTGTTGAAACTTGATATTAGTTATAGAGTTATAATAATTTGAAGGATTTTGGTATGTATTAATATGAAATAATGAATTATAATTAATATAGGATGATTTTGGAAAGTTTCAATTGCCCAAGGTGATACAAATGTATTGCCAGACTTCTAGATTTATTTTTTAGTGTGTTCCATAAAAATATAGAAGGCTGATTGAAAATGTGTACTTCTTGTAGCCAGATTGGGCCTAAACCCAAAATTTAACCTTTGGTTGCAAGACTCTAGTATGTTGGTACAAAGCATTGTTGTTCAGATGAGGATTTTTCTAGTGGAATGGTTGGTTCTATGTATTATATTTTTCATGAAATGGACAACCTATCAGTCCCAGGTTGAAGAGTTTTCTCAAAAACTAAATTCACTCAGAAGTTTAGATTCACTCATGTTTAGGTCCAAATTTTTAGTTTAGACCTATTACTGGGCTTGAAGTGTGGCAATACCTTACCCTAAGGTCAGTTTGGTCATTATATAATTCTCAAAATAGTGAAATGAAATTTTGTGAAAATATGAAGTTGACATTACCCGCTGGTTCCAGGTTCCAAAAAGAAAGAACCAATGAACAATGGTGGAAACTCAAAACCTGGCAGTGTTCTTTTCTTCAATTTGTGATGTTGCTGAAGTGGCAAATCATGCATAAGAATTTTTAGCCAAATTTGATAATAATCAAAATATGAAAGTGAAAAAAATCTTAAGCACCCTTTCATGTTGTATGCAGTTGTGGCAACTTTTATTTCTGAAAAATCATTTTTTTTGCCCCCAAAAAAGGGGAATTTATGACAGAATGCTCCTTTTTCAAAACATGTTTGACCAAATGTGGAGAATTTTTGTCATTAAAAAATTGCTAGTCTAAACACACATCGTCCAACAGTACTTTAAAATAGTTTGAGAACAAAATCAAATAAGGTTCAAAGTTCCATATGTTGTATTGGTAGTAAAAAGATAAGAGGAAGACCCTTCAACTTTCCATTGGCCCACTCTCGGTATAGTCAGACCTTGTTTTGACTGGGATCCATAAGTATAGAGGAAGGGCCTGAGTACAGGCCCTTCTGCGATTTGAGATCTGTGCCTGAGGCTCGTAGGTCGAGGGAACACGGCAAAATTCAGAGAAGTGCCTGTACTCAGGTCCTTTTCCTAGGCAGAGCCGGAAATTTTTTTCACTTTTAGAAATAGTGATAGGCTGGCTGGTACCTTCCACCCAGAAGATCCCCCTTGCTGAAAACAGGTTTCTTCAAGCAGGTAATGGAGCTGAAATTATTAAGGAAAATCCAGGCGGTGCTTTACAGCAAGGTAACACTCTCTTGAAATCCACCAACCCAATATTTTGTTGTCATCTCTGACAATCAATTAGTCAGACAGCCATCTCTTTTCAACTTTTATTGACTTTACACTGTAATTTAAGTACTGCAACAGTTACACCTTATAAATCTAAATCGCACCGATTACAATTGTAGACATGCAGCAAGCACACTAAACTTTAAAAGTAGTATGAAGTAAACCCACAACACGTGCCAACCTCAATTGGGTGGTCACCATTGAAGTAGTGGGCACTGGGTGGGCCAGTGCATTATGGTAGCACCTTAAGAAAGGCTAGTCCCGAATCCAAATAAACAAATGTTTGTTAACATTGATGATGCAACTCAACATTGGAAATTGATCTCAAACCTTGAAATATACCAATGTTGGGTGGTTCTCACTGGGACCTTTGGTTCTCAGACCACTTCTCACAAGGAGAACCGGTATCCTAAAAGGTGATAGTTGGTTTGAGTATGGGATCAACGGCTCTCACTTGGGTGAGAATTGGATATCATTCATTTATTTATTTGGAGTACCGGGTTGATTCTATGAGAGAACCAAAACTTGGTGCTGAGCTTAGTAGTTAGATTAGGGTTAGTAAGTAAATTAAGTTATTTAGGGTTTAGGTTAGTACTTTGATTAGGTTAGTTTGTAAGCAATGGCATCCACTATATGAAAACCCCTTTGGGGTTAGTCATTCTTAATCAAGTTTGACCTCATTTTTAATCAAGTTTTGTGTTGATCCATTGCATTGCTCTTTGTTTAATTCCATTGCTTTGTTTTTTTGTGTTGCCCTTTGTGTTGCTCCTTTGCATTGTTAATGTTGTCACTTCATCCCATTAGTAGTTTGTCCTCTTTTTGGTGTTGCAAATTTGTCTTGTGTTTTCTATTGTTAGTTTGTCACATTGTTAGTTTGTTGCACTCCTTTTGTTATTGTTTGTTCATCAAGTTATTGATTTGTCACATTGTTTTTATTATTGTTGGTTCGTTATGTTGTTAATTTATCACATTGTTGGTTTATTGTGTATTATTAATTCATCATGCATTGGCTCATGTCACATTACTAGTTCATCATGTTGCTAATGTGTGTCTTGTTGTTAGTTTGTTATGTTGTTGGTTTGTGTCAAATTGCTAATTTGTGTCACATTGTTGGATTTTGTTGAGTTGTTAATTCATGTCATGTTGTTAGTTCATTATGTTGTTATGAGTCCATTGCGTTGTTGTGAGTTCATTGTGTTGCTTCTACTACTACTAATTTGTTGCATTGTTCGTCCTATTACTAATTTGTTACATTGTCAATTTTATTGTTGGTCCTGCTGCTAGTAGTTTGTCGTGTTGTTGGTCCTATTGTTCGTTCATCATGTTGTTGGTGTAGTCGTTTCATTGCATTGTTAGTGTTGCTACTAGTTCATCATGTTACTAGTCGTGTTGTTGGTTCATAAATACTCACTTAAATCAGACCCCCCTTTAATATTATTGTTAGTTTGTCACATTATTATCATTGTTATTAGTTCAGTGTTGTTTGTGCCATGGTGAAATACTACCCTCTCCCATTGCCTTGAACAAGTGGTGGAGCTTCTTTGCAATTGGAAAGAGAGGAATTTTTTTTGCATATGCTTATAAAAATAATTTAACATTTGCATATGCTTATAAAACAAATAAAGGAAATTTTTGAATAATTTGTAATTTTTTTGGTAAATGCTTGCATTTTAGGTTGTTTATAAGGTAGGTTTTGGTCTTTTAATTTATCATACATCTATTTGGATTTTCTTTTCCATCTCAAAGTTTCATTCTTTGGTGAAAATTGAAAATGGTTCAATTTTCTCTAAATGAAATTTTGATAAATGAAAATATATGTGAAGTGTTTATGAATCATGATGTAATGGAAAATGAATATGAAATAAACCTTAGTTTTCAAACTAAAACGAACCAAAACCCATAAACTAAAATAAATAAATAAATTACATCCTCAAATAATAACATGTGGAAATCACATGTTAAAAATTCTTTGTGTTGGGATTTCTTTTGTGTGAATGATAACAAGGATGTTGATGTGAAATGCCTACAAACCATGACATGTATTATTTGGTACAATAATCCAATTTTGCTTGGTAACGCTAAAACCCAAGAAAAAATATTTACTATAATCACATACAATACAACAAATGGAATAACAACATTGAAAAAACATATGAATCTAGACCATTATACCATTGCAAAAATGTTTGAAGAAAAAGTAAACATTCCATTAAAAGGAGGAATGAAAAGACAACCTATAAAAAAAAACAAATCAAATCCATTTGTAGTGTAATTATCAAAATTTTTATTGCCAAAAAACCTTTCCAAAAGGATCACATGCAAGAGAATTTTTTTTGAAGATATGGAGTTGTTTATTGTTAAAAATCATCTACTCATGCAATTTGTTGAAAGTCTATGGATGAAGCATTTATGTTTGCATTTGTGTCCAAAATTGGTCATTCTTTCCACAAAGCAATTTTCACAAGAGGTGTTCCCTAAGTTGGTAGAAAAAACTAAATAGTTGTATGTTTTACAAACTTTGGCAAAATGTAATCAACATGTATTTAGTTAATTCTTGACAAAATTGTCAATTGTGGGCTTTTTCTAACCTAGTGGTTAAGATTATGTTTGAAACAAAACATTATTAACATTTGTTGTTGCATCATTGTGATGGCCCCTAAATGAAATTTTCTCTTTAATTTTTCAACTTCCAAATGTCAATTGTTAATTCTGATCTTTTCGAAAGTCCAAAATTAACTAAGTACATGATAATTTTGCAACAATGAGCTTTGATTTTTGTTTATCAAAAGGAGTGTATGACATATTTGCTTTTGTGATTTATTTTTTAGGAGTTGATTGGTAATTAAAATGTGTTACATTTAGTTTTTTTGAAGAGTTTGCAAAGACCTCTTGGAAAACTTTGGCTAAAAACTTGATTGAGTTATTAGAAAAATATAACTTTTAAAAAAAAACCATTGCTTATGTGAAAAATGAAGGTCTAACTTGAACACAATGACTTTTGCATGAGAAGTAGTTATAAATTATGACATTTTAAGCTTGGAGGAAAGTCATCAATGCACTTGTTTTGGGTATGCATTTTGCAAGGCTTGTCAATATGATATGTAAATAGATGAAAAAGTTTGTAAAGACTTGACATATGTTTATATTAAGATTACACAAGGATATTTGCAAAAGTGTATAATTTGGCCAACAAAATTTAGGATTTAAAGTTGGTAAGAGTGGACCAAAACATGTGTTGAATTTAGTTTGGTCTCAAAGAAGTTGAATACAGTAGTGAAGATAATGTTATATATATATGTTATTGTAATGAAAAATATATATGTTGTAGTTTTATATTTAGTTTCAATTAGTAGGAGTTCCAACAAATTGTTTTTTCTTTTGCATATTTGCAAGAAAAATTATCTTTTTTTATAAGGCGTTGTAATTTCAAATATAGTTATTTTTTATTGTAATAGGCAAACTATTGTTAGGATGACTATAGGAAGGCCTCTTCCTTTGAGATGGCATATATTTCATTGTTGATGTCCTTTCCCTTGTTGTGTCTACTTGTGTTTTTAATCAATCTAAAGGTCATTGTCTATTAAGTGATGTTTTAAATTCTACCATTTCCATTTATTTGAAATTCAGAAAAGGATTTTGAATCTTAAGATCTTTTGATAATTTTATGGGAGAGGAGTTCATTGTTGCTTTTGAGTTAAGTTCTTGGGCCATTAACATTAAAAAAAAAGTTTATGGCATTTTAGATTTTTTTCTCTTTTTCTTGAGAAAGTATGAAAAAAAGAAGAATCATAACATGTTTTTTATGTTGTATTCTAAATTCAAAAACTTACATTTAGGGTTTTCATTTATTGGCCTTGAGCAAGGGCATTTTGAAAAATATGATAAAAAAACTTTATATCTTATGTTGTGAAAATGCTACCATCATTTGCACCCCTTATCTAAAAATGCCATTGTTGACCAAGGTGTTGATGAAGATTGAAATAAATTGATCATTTTTGAAATGACAGCAAGCACAAATGAACTTACAAAGGAGGTTGTTAACAAAGAACTTTTGATTTTCAAGAGGTTTCAAAGGGATGTGAAATGTCCTTTTCAATGATAAAAGAAACATGAAGCTATGTTTCACACAATTGAATTTATTTTTGTTAAATTTAAGTGAATTGTTGGTTCACAAATTGAGATGAAAGATTTTTTTCTTTAACATGAATACTTACTAATCTTAAGAAATGTTGTTTGCAATCAAATAATTTAAGATAAATTAAATTTTGTCCACAACAATTGGCTTAATGACCTTCAAATTGGTTGTAAACCCTTTTTTAATTTAATGGAGTTAATTGAAACTTATGCAAAGTTAGAGAAGTTAAAGAAAGTTGAAGAAACATTTGAAATCAGTGAGATCTTGGAAATATAGTTTTTTATTTTAAAAAAATGTATAACATTTTAATCATTCTTTAGACATGTTCAATGTTTTTATTTCCCCTTGTGAATTTTTAACTGAAATTTTTAATAAAATATATATATATAAATTTGAGATCCAAATTGTGAAAACTAGATATGACAATCAATTGTTATCACATTTGTGGAAACTGCCTTGTTTGAGAACCAGCTTGAGTAGATTTTTTTAAATCAAATACCCTTATTAGTTATTGCAATTTTTTTTTTTTTTTTTAAAAATCAGGTCAATTCTCTCAAGGACATGGGTGAGAGTATTTTTCCATTCACATGTGGTAGTTAGTTAGAATTAATATATTCATGAAAACTTGGTAGCATTATTAAGTTGCTGATAAGGTAGAGGCGCCTAGAATTATCAGAATAAGCAGTCTGAAAAAATCAGACTTCAAATTTTCTTCTACACTTTGTTTCCCCTTAGAGACAACACAATTTGAAACTCAACCCAAGTTAAAGTTAGATTTTTTAAACTTATTGTCAATTAGTTATGGTGTTTTGAAAACAAATCTTAAGGGCTTCCTAATTGGTGAGTGGATGGGTCTTTTTTTACTGACAAACTTGGCACTTAAAATTTATTCCCTTCTCTTTTTTTGAAATAAAATATTAAGAAAAAATCAAAGTATATAGGGCCTAAAATTTGCCCTATATGATTTTATGGAGGTGTTAGAAAGTTTTGTCTGAAAATAAAATGTTGTCCTTTGGCTTGATAATTTCCATTGCTACCAATTATTTCATGTGCTGCTTCAGCATTTATAGTTGGCTAGAGTTACTTTGCTAATTACTAGACTAAGGATTTTTTTAACTTGTGACACATTGTGTCGTCAATTTATTTTTATGTTAGAAAATAAGGGTGTCACCAAAGTTGGGAGTTAACCCAACATTATTTTTCAAATCCTCAAAAAAACTACTGGAGTAGACAGCCTTTTGAATGGTGGAAATCCCCAAAATCTTCAAAGGAGGAATTTAACATGGTCCAACAATTTTTAATATGGCCAAATTATGGCCTTGAGAGCTTAAAGGAGTTCCATTTGAAAAGCATTTGGAGGAGGGGAAAAAGCCAGCCATTAAAAAATTGGGTACCCAGTTTTAACAGCTTACAAGTGCACCCTAAATAGAGAAGTTATCATCTTAAGTTATAATTGAAATCATCCTAAACAAGGCGATTCTATTTTTTAAATGACAACTTCACCCATATTGTGTGGCTTTAAGACATTCCTAAACCACTCACTACTACAATCTCTAATTCTGAATATATTTGAATAATTATAGGGGAAAAAGTAGAGTGCAGTTTAAAATGCACTAACCTTATTAAGTGCTTCGACCTTATATCATCATGAAATCTTATATCATCTAGTACCAATACCAAAAATATACCCATATGGATTGGTATAGCATTTCCAAATATTTTTGGATGATACCCTACTACTAGTCTGGTGGGTGGTCAAGAATTTATCCAATACAAGAAATATGAATATTTTGTGAGAAAAACTTAGCTTTAGGGTAGACAAGCCAAAGACCATACACTTCATGTATTAAATACCCCCAAATTGCTGGTTGTCACTCATCTTGCCATGGAATTTGAAGTAAAATGTATCAGGCTTTGCTCCTCTTGCTTTTTAGGGAGTTTGAATTGTTAGGTTGTTCTTATTGCTAGTTTGCATTCACACTAATATGTATATATTATTTTCTAAATGTCATAATTGATTTTGATATTGTGTATTGAGGATCATAAATTTTTGAACTATGGAACAAATGACCATTTTACCTAGCATGCAACAAGCACAATACGGTAAGTTGTCATACCGCTAATGGCAACAAGTTTTTCAAGGGCCTATTCCAAAATGTAACCAGTTTTGTCACTAGTGATTCATGTTTCAAGTGCCTTTCTTAGTCCTTGATTGATCACATTAAAACAAACACCCACTCCACCAAAAGTAGAGCCAAGAAATGGTTACCTGTCCCACAGAGGAAAATGCTTGTAAAGGTGCATTCACACCTAATGTTAAGTTGGTGTTAATTGAAAATCTAGGTGGCATCTTAGGTGGCACCCAATGTTAAAATGGGTGATTGTTTAATATCAAGTGAATTTTAACTTAACATAAAATCTTCATGATAAATAGGTTCAGGTCCTAAATGACTAGCTTGGTGTTAGGGGACTTGATACTAGAGTCCTTAACACCAAGTGTGAATGCACCTTAAGAGTGCCTAATATGACAGAGAAGCCAATTACAGTATGATTATGTACTCAATAGGTGCTCTTGCAAAACAGATGTCAATAATGGAATGTCAATGCATGTACCCGGCATGTATGAACCTAGATATTGATATTGATCATTGTGTGTGGTAAAGCCCCAGGGGCATGAAAGTCCAACTTTGGCCAAAGCATATGGGATAATAATGTGCTGCTATTGGGAACAGCTTGAGGAACACATTGGGAACAATGAAAAACAAAAAAATCCCTCATCTTATTCAAAAGAAAAACATCAGACCCTCCTCAGTGCATGTTGAGCCTTCTCATTGACTACATGAAATGTTTATTTCTAAAACTATTTGTCATCAATTTTTTACTGAGTTTTACTGAAGGAAAGGGGAGCATGGGTGTATATTAGTGGATGCACCTGACTAAGAAGCTAAACCCTGAGTTTGCTTGTAACTCATGGGAGGCTTGTGAGGAGAGGTTTGGTGTGACAAAAGCAATGTGAATCTTAAGCCCCAATATCTAGGGTAGCTTATATCCAGCTTGATATCAACTTTTTCATGATACAAAACCAAGACAACCAGGCTAACAACAACCATGACCAATTTCAAAATTATTTGGACAAGTGGGAAATCTGCCTAGGATTTTGGTGGCTAAAGGTGCATTCACACTTAGGGTTAGGGACTCTAGTGTTCAGTCCCCTAACACCATGCTAGTCATTTAGGACTTACACCTACTTACCATGAACATTTTATGTTAAGCTGACATTCACTTAACATTTTTAACTCACCACCATTTAACATTGGATGCCACCAAGGATGCCACCTAGATTTTCATTTAATGTTGACATAACATCAAGTGTGAATGCACTGTAAGTCAGTTGGGGAGTTCTCAAAACTAGGTGGCAGAAAGTACCTTTTGGGTGCATTCCATGTGTAAATGACTTTAGTTGCTTGTTCTCCCTACAAATAGACTTTTGGGAAGAAAAGATAATTCTGTTCGACTTCTGGAATCTACCCTTGGACTACTGGTCTTTCCATATAATTACAGAGCAATGACCATTTCATGTTTTCCTGTGTTTTTTAGCAATTTTCACACTGATTGAACTTTTCTCATTTTGAATGTAGAATTTGGACATTTGGATTATGGAAATAAAATGTGCAATTTCCAAGAGCTTAAACCCACAAATTGTTTTTGGGTATATTCTTGCAACAATTTTGATCAAATCTTATTTTGGAGGAAATTTTTGAAAAAGCATTGTCATAATGTTGGAAGATCATGTGGAAGAGTGAATTAAAGAAGAGTAAACACACTGACATTTGTGGGCATGTGAATAAAAGTGCAAAACACATAAGGCAGTCTGATGATATTTACATTGTTTTTGTTTAGCTTTTGTTACACTTTAAATTACATTATTTGTCATAGTATGAATGACAATTTATAATTGCAACTAAACCAAAGATTGAAGAAGAAAGAAAACAAATGAAATAACTACCAAACTAATTATAAATAAGTATTTCAAATAAATTGAGTATCAAATGCAGTATCAACTTCTAGAGCTATAAGTTCAAGCCTCTTAATCTAGGTTAACGCCTTATTATCCAACCATAAATACACCAACAACTCATAAGGTTTGCTTCGAGATTGGATACAAGGGATTTTGATTTCCATCTTGTGGTTTAAATATCTGGGCCAAGACTTAGAACAATAATATCTATCGGTTGTTTACATTCTGAAGACAAAGAAAAGTGCCCAAAATATAATTATCTCTTGTCCAACTGTATTATGGTCAAAATTGTAAAATTAGGTTTAAAAATTTGTTCAAACCCTATTAGATATGCAAAGAATATGTTACATTTGTAATTGGCAACCTCTCAAGTTCAAATGATTGAATCCAAGTCCTTGTGGTGGTGTGAGAAGTTTGATTAGTCCATAACTAGGACCAAATTTGTATTTGTAGACCCATATTTCTGAAATTAACAGTTTGCAAACATTTTATTATGGCATTGTGGAATAGATTGAAACTTCTCTTAATTGGATTTTTTCTTAATTACTCAGTTTTTGTTCATTTTTCTTTTGCGATCAAATCCAACTAGAAAATGTCTTTGAATCACTGTGATGTGAATTTGTATTTCCTTCCAGGAATGACACTCATTGTGTGTAAGATGTGTTTGATCATGAAATGCACTATGCAAGGAATACTTGCAGATCCCAAAGTTTGAAACCCAGCCAAGGAAGCAATTCCAATGACATAAAGAACTCTGAGAACCTCCCTCATGTATTTGAGAGAAGGTCATGTGTGATGCACCGTTGCAATTCCCCACCATGGATTGCTTTAGCTACTTACTTTAAAGGTCACACTCTGTACTATATGTGACTGCTGCACACTCCATGCTGCTGCACCAGACAACAAGATCACCACACAGCCTTTGGTTATATACTGTATGGATTGATGGTGCTCTTGGGCTATCAGGTGTTACGGTCTCCAGCACCTAGCTTGCATCAAAGTGGGTTTGAAACCCATTACCCCTGATGAACAAATAAGGTCAAAAGCATATGGCTTGGCAAGAGAAATGATTAGGAATGGTTTTATATGCACATGTTGTGTGTGTATTAGTGGCAGATTTAATACAGTAGGCTTCCTCCAAACTTTTTTAGTGTTTTCTTTTTTGAAAGTTTGTCCTCCCAATAAACAGGTATCTTCTTCATGAGGAGATGCTCAAAATCTTCATGAAATCTGTACCCACAACCAGCCAGTGTCCCACAAGTGATATCCTCTTTCATCTCCAACCAGTGCACCATTTCAGCATTTCATTTATGCAGAGAAAAGAGAATGGGAATCATCATCTATAGGATGCTCATTGCGTGCTCTCAGCTTTTGGAATGCAATGACTACATCCAACTCTGGAATGCTCAAAATCTGAAAAAACAAACTATCAACTTCAAATCAGAGTGTTCTCATTGCTGGTAGTGAAATTTCACTAAACTTTGATGAGGATTGTTAAAGCTGTGACAAAAGGCATCCACATGTGGGCCTACAGCTCAACATATGCACCACATTCATCAATATTTGTTCATTAATGGACTACAAAAATTGTATTTGTGGGCTTTAGGGTTTTTTTAAGTCGATTATATTCAACCTACTGCATACTGTTTGCAGGATGCAGGAGCTAGAAGATACAACTTTACTTGAAGATTTTGAAGATGATTTTGTTGACACAACTGTGCCAGCTTCTACAAATGAGAAGGATCCATACGAGCTTGACAAAGATGCACATGTTGCAAGACTGGCATATCTACTGAAACCTCTACAAGACGCTGCAAATGAATTGTATGTATAATGAATAGTAAAGGGTGGAAGTTTAGGTTTTGGCACAATGTTTTGAATTTCCCTCTCTACTTCTCAGTCATTGCATTGCTTTTTTTTTCTTTCTATGTTGTGACGATTTTTTCTCACCATTATTTTTGTTCAAGGTTGTCTTCTTCTATGTTGTGTTGCCTGGACCTTTCCATGGCTTTTGTTTTTAGACCTCACTGCAGTTTGCTACTTTGCATAGTGTTGAGTGATTCCATGCAAGCGTGCTACTTGGAGGAGACAAAAAGAGCCCTTGTTCTTGCCAAAGCCCAACTTACCACTATGACACAAAAAGAGGTTAACTACAACTACTTATAATAGTTCTAAATTTCGAGAAAGCTCCAAAGCTGTTATGGATAACGAAACGTACATGGAGACAAAGACTATTGACAATGACTACATACCAAGTGAAAGCATAATATATTCCTTGGAGTTGAATGATGTATAATTAGTTGCATTATGTCCTACATTTTGAGTTACATTTGAAGAGCTAGGTAGGTATTTCTACACCCATTGTGTTGTTTGAAACAAAGCCAATTACATCATGGCACCTTCTAAGTCCACTCAAACAACCTAAATCTTCTTTGTTTACGATTGGCGCTCTCTTGCAAATTATCCATGTCAAATATGTAAAAAAGCTTAGAGGAAGGGCAAAATGCATAGATAGAGATTGCATCTATTTGCCAAAAACCCACTCAACATAAAACACTTGAAGTCAATCAATTGCTTCAAAAAGGGATCTTTGACAACATAGAAATGACCTAAGATATGCAGATTCTATGTTGTAGTAACTAATAGAAGTGTGCACTATGCATAAGGTCTTCATCATTGTTATGGTCTAAAACTTTTTGGACATCTTTTTTTTGTTGTTTTTTAGGTTCTTTCCTTGATTTGCTAAAGTCATGGATGTTACATGACTTTGTGGTTATAATTTTTTGAAACAAAAAGATGTTGCCTACTTCTGTTTTTTTATGCAATTGAACAATTATTTGAGCAACTAAGTATATATCGACACCACATGAATTGTTAGTTGGAATTTTTTTTAATCAATATACATGTAAACCTCTATATTTGCTTCTATCTTTCTATGTATTTACATGTTCGCTTTTTTTTTAGTCCATTGTTGTTGGTTTATTTATGTATCTACTTGTTTTTGTCTCTTAACCCATTGTTATTGGGTTTCAGCAATGACATTTCAATCCAATAAATTGATTTCAACATTTCAATTTAAGTATATATCAAGACCATGAGTTGTTAGTTGGATTCTTTATGTCGATATATCTGTTAAATTGTCCTTTATGTATCTATCTCTTAGATTTTTA
>Ga0116226_10002430_pt1 | contig 16233 bp, 20 predicted proteins | sample S1TSphfallax_FD_89692 | JGI IMG/M metagenome (GOLD analysis project Ga0116226, IMG submission 89692) | Host-associated microbial communities from peat moss isolated from Minnesota, USA - S1T2_Fa - Sphagnum fallax MG | ecosystem: Host-associated > Plants > Peat moss > Unclassified | place: USA...
CTTGCTGCTCAACGTCCACCCAGAACTCGACACGGTTACCTGTGTCTGCGACGGATAGGCCGAAAAATTCCGATCTGGCAGACACCGAGAAGCCGATGTTCAGTTCAAGCAGCTTGAGGTTGGCGATTGAATCGTCGAGCTCCCGTCGCAATATCCTGCGCAACAGACTATCCACTGCGGTACATTGGGTTAGATCGTTCCGATTCAGAATGCCGGCGTTCCAGAAGTGTCGGCACAGTTGCTCATATGCCGGTGCCGCCGGAAACGTGTAGACGGTTGGAACCGTCGGAGCAATCTTTGGCAGGCTTAGAAGAAAGGGGGGATATACGCCGGGGCTACAGAGAGCGGTTTTTGTGTCTCCCGCCTCTCCATACCCAGCTGAATAGCCGACACGCATTTTTCCATTCTCCTTGATCGCAAATTGGGCGAAAAAAACGCCAAACGGTGCGGATCTACACTCACACCTCTTCGCATTTCTCTGGCTGTGGCCAGCCACGCTTCAAGCTCGTCCATAACCTTTAGCGCCGGCGGTACGGGTGAAAGAGATGACAATCCTGTCTTCCTTGACGACCGGATCCTCGATGCTGGCGTTCACCAACTCGGGGAAATTGGCCGCGTAGATAGACTTGACGTCCTCGGGCGACAGCTCTGGTGATGGATCGGCCAGTTCCGCGCCGTTATACGAAAAAACACGCGGTAACGCTTTTGCGGTGATCGTCATGATCAACCCTCCTTTGAAAAGATGTTGACGCCGACGGCCGTTTCGGCCCCTTTCCCTTCGCCCGACTCATCGCACGCTTGCGCGCCCGAGGTGTCGGAACCAGTTTCTGGCGATTTGAACAGCGGATCGTCATCTTCGTCTTCCTCGGCTTCAGGTGGAGAAGTCTTGTTCTTTGACGCAGGTTTTGCGGAGGAAGATGATTTGGTCTTGGCCGCTTGATCTTTCTTTTCTTTGGCTTGAGCCGCTGCCGCTTTCTTCTCGGCCTCATGTCAGCCTGGGCTGCTGCTAACTGGTCTGACAAAGTTTGACGGGTTTTGATGAAGCCCGACAGAGCATTGACGAAGCCTTCGTCTAGTTCCTCCGGGGTGCCTTTCAAGACCAAAGGCCTGACAAGACCGGAATTGCTTCCTTGGGCTGCTTTGGGTGAGACTACGACTTGCAGTTCGGCGTCGCTGGCGCTGATGGTCAGCGTCAGGCCAGCTGCATTTTCAAGCAAATTTTTCAGTTGTACGAACATGTGTTTCTCCTTGTAATACCACGATGACGGTTCAGGTGGGTTTAATGCGTGCCGAATTGCATAACATGCGGCACGGCGTTGGCATAGTCGAAGCCTTCGATGCCGAGCAGCTTCTTGATTAGATTTTCTTTCTTTTCAGTGGCGACATTGGGGAAGTCCTTGCCAAGGACCTTCCTCATTCCCAGTTCGTCGGCAAGCGCTTCCAATTCGCTCTTGGTAAGTAGTGTGAGAAATTCCGTGTCTAGTTTCCAATGCAATGTGATATCGGCTTCGATATAGACAAGCACGTCAACCAAGCAAGCTTCCTCGACCGATTCCATTGCAGATGCCGCAATGGCCAGGTGCACCGTGTTGCGCTCGGCGTCGGTCAATTTGTCTGTCAACGACAGAAAGTTCGACATTTTTGCCGTCGAAGGTGTTTTGCCTGCGGCAGTAGATTTGCTGAGGGCCTGCGACAACTTGTGGGAATCGACATTGCTAATGCGATGAGCAGCGGCAAGGGCGATCAGGACGTTCAAGTTTCGCTTTGGCTGCAAATGCAGCGTATTACGCGCCATTTTTCTCCAGATGCCTTGCCTGTATTCCTTGACCTTGGAGCTGGCCTGAATTTTTGCCGCTTTCTTTGATGCGGGCACACCTTTGACGTCAGGTTTTTTTTCTGGTTTGGCCGCTTTGTCAGGTTTTCCCTTCTTTGATACCGACGGCTCTGTGGAGGAGACGTTTTTGTCGACCGCTTGTTCTTCAGCGGACTGAGTAGCTGCAGCTTCGTCGGCGACTCTAGAACGAACTTTCTCAGCGTGACAATTGACGTCGAAACAGAGATCGTGTGCTATATCGCCCAAGGTGTCTGGGGTAGCTGAGATAGCGGCACCGAAGTTTTGGCAGCCGCGGCAGGCCTTGGCCTGCTCATTGCCTACGCCCTTTGCCCCTTCCGCTTTCAGTTTGATCAAGGTGTATTGCGCACCTGGTCTTACGATTTCGACCTTGGGAAAATCGTCAACGAGGTTCGTTCGGCGCAGCTGCAGTTCCTCTTCCGTTTTGCGGTCGAAGCAATCGCCATTGGTGCAACAGCCGCCACCGATGGATTCGCTGAACAAGACCGTTTGGTGATCGGAATTGTGCAGGCATGCCGTGCAGTCTTTCTTGTCGAAGACCGCCTTATTTAGCTGTTTCGAGATCCGCGCAAGCATGTCTTTGCAAGCTGGAACCGTGATCTTCTGTGCGATGATGGCTGCAAGAGCCTTACCCTGGATTTCGTGGGTGGTAGCAGCAAGTAATTCCGCGTGGCCCAAATTAATTCTACGTTCATTGAGCGCAACCTTCGCTTCTGGAATAAGGTTCGTCAACGCCAGGCGCGACTTGAGTGTTTCCAAGGACCACGAAAGCACCTTGGCGGTTTCTGCTTCGTCCCCGTTGAGCCAGGCAAGCAGTTTTGCCGCGGCTTCGGCCTCTTCCGAACGTGACATGGGTGCACGTTGAACGTTTTCGATGAGAGCAAATGCAGCTTCGTCCTCATCGGTTGCGTCAAGCAGGATCAGGCATGGTATTTCGTAATCCAGGCCAAACTCGAGTTCCGCATTGTCATAGCGACGATTGCCGGCAATGAGTCGATGGCCGTCGCCGATTTTGCGAATCAGGATTGGCTGCAACACTCCGTGCGCGCGAATGTTAAGACGGAGACTGGTCATCTCGTTCGCATCGGTGTAAGTGCGAGGGTTGTTACCGCGGTCGATGAGTCGAAGCTTGATCTTTCCCAATACCGTTTTACAATGCGATTTTGCCGGGTAGATGTCTTGCTGCAATTCGACGACGGTTGCTGTTGATATTTTAGAGGCTGGTACAGCTGACATTTTGGTTTCTCCTTGAAATGGGCTCGTGCCCGGAACTTGCAGGATTCAATGGAAGCTGCAATTGCAGCAATTCACTTCCTTGCAATGGTTATGCGAAGCCAAAAAAAATACCGCCAGGCAGAAGCCGGGCGGTGGTGTGTCAATCAATAGCAACGATCAAGATCGAAAACGAATTCACATCGAAGGTATGTCGATGCAATAATTCGTGAACGGATTGCTCGGCGTGGTGTCGGACGCGCGCAAGTCGATCAACTGAAGGGGTCTGTCCGCCAACGGGGCAATAATCTCCTCGGTTGCCATCGCGGGCTGTACCATGGTGAGATGACCGTAAGGCTTTCCGATATCACCGAAAACTGCTCCCGAGTCGAGGTAGTACACGTTGCCTAACCTTCTGATCCCTCCAAATTGCGGGGTATGTCCGACATAGACTCGACCGATACCTGGTACGCCTTCGATTCGGTCAGATTGAACCCGCGCGCGGGATTCGTGGCACATACCGGTCGCCATGGCAGTGACGTATTCGTCGCCGGCCCGGATTTTGTCAGTGAAAGTCTTCCAATCCATTCCGTATGGAACGTCGGCATGTATTATGCCGACCATGCCACGTACAGTATCTAACTCGATTGCGAAAGGGAGCCGTTCAAAACGCTCTGCGATGCGATTTAGTTAGTCAATGGCCACGGTTTTCATCCAACCCATGCCATTGAAATTAAGGTCTGCCAAGGTTTGGATTGCGATTGGGTCCAGATTTCCTTGATTTTCCAACCATAATTCGATCAGCATGCGCTCGTGATTGCCGGCGATGGCGTGGACATAAGACTGCGCAAGAAATGCCTGGCATCGGGCCGATCCAGCGCCACGGTCGACCAGATCGCCAACTACCAGAAGCCGATCTTTTGTGCGATCGAACTTGGCAAGTTGCATCGCCTTCCAAACAAGATCGTAGGCTCCGTGAATGTCGCCAACCAGATAATCATTGCCTGACACGTTTCGTGGCAATGAAAGAACGCGGGCCGTACTTGGTGTTATCTTTATCGTTGACTTCTGATTCATGTTATTTATATGGACGCCTCCCGTTTGCCAAGATATTTCCGTGTGCTGTTGGACAGGCTAGGCTGCAGTTTTATATCCGGCCTTGTTGCAGTGGATATATCCCTGCTGACCCTGATGGAATCCGCTGACTCACGCCTCATTTCCTTCACGGGCTTTTAACCCGGAACAACATTCAGGTTTCGTGAATCCCGGTCTGACCTATTTGCCATCACACTTTATACCTTGCGCAACCTTTCGACGTGCCCATCCTTTGTTACAAACTGGTTGATTTCAATGTCAATCGGCTTATGCCGGCTTGACGCTCACGTAGCTTCTTTCATACTGCCGATCATGTGCCAACAGCGCCCAGATCGTTCGTGCCATCTTGTTGGCCAGAGCCACCGTTACTACGTTCTGCGGCCGACGCTTGCTGATCTCTTGAACCCACGCGCTCGGCTCTTTCGCATGCGTCAGTACAGATCTGGCTCCGTGAATCAACAGCGTACGCAGATAGGTGTCCCCGCGCTTGCTGCAGTTGCAACGATGGGCGATGCCAAGGCTTTCAAGTCGGGGCGCGAGTTCGCAGCGTGGCTGGGGTTGGTGCCTGGCCAGGTAGGAACGGGCGGCAAAGTTAGACTATTGGGCTGCGGCGGTTGCCGTCAGTAATCCAACACCTGGAATCTCAGCAATCGTTTTGCACGCCTTGTCTTGCTTCATCCATGCCGACAGTCGTCGCTCGATCTCGGCAATCCGTTCATCGAGTTTTCCCAACATTTCCCACTGCTCGCGTAGTGTGTCAATCAGCACCACCGGCAACCGTTCATTGAGCCTTGCCAACACGTCGTTCATTGCCCGATCCAGTGCAGCCCTTCCAACTGCCATCACTTCACCGTATTTCGTTAATAAGCCGCGCAACCCGTTGCTTTGCATCGTGCGGAATTTCACCAATTGTTGGCGCATCCGATGCAATGCCAATACCGCCTGCTGCGCTTCGCTCTTGACTGCAACCGATTTAACACCTTCTTGCTGCGCCGCGATCCAGATCGCACGGGCATCCGCCGCATCATTCTTGTTGCCGCAGACGAAAGCCTTGACCGCCTTGCCGGACATCAGCTTGACCTGATGCCCCATTTCCTTTAGCCGCCTGGCCCAGTGCTGCGCACCGCCACAGGCTTCCATACCTATCAAAGACGGAGCACGGTTCGCAAAATGCTCAAGGAAGACCGCCCGCTTGAGCTGCTTGCTTGTGATCTCGCCTGTCTCACGATCTACCGAATGCACCTGGAACATGCGCTTTGCTACATCAACGCCAAATACGGTAAGATTCATTTCGGGTTCTCCTATCTCAAGTGGTTCGTTTCAGAAACTCCACTTTGGCACATCTGATGCCGTCGATAGTGAGAACCCTTCTTTCATCATCCCCTCCGACCGATTTCTTCTGCGCCCTTGCGGGGGAAGGCGTCCATTCCATTTCCTTTCTGGGCCGACGGCCTGACGCAATCTGAGCAAGTGATAGCCAATAGGCCGAGCGGCTCGACACGTCGATGTGGATTGATTTTCGAACGGAAATGATTTCGGAAATAATGCTTTCCGCACTGGAGCCGGAGTTATTCGATCCCGTCAACGCCTACCACCCAATGCTGATGCCGTGATCGGCGACGGCGGATCGCCTGCGGTTGGCCAACTCTTCGAGGGCAAGATCCGCGTCGACGGACTCCCTGACGGTGATGACTGCCGATCCGGTCTGTGCATCGTCAGGATCCTGTCCGGATCCTCTTGTCGACCTGACGACAAGTACACCGCCACCGGCCAAACTGCGTTGTCCAGCCGGAAGCATGCCCGCTACAACAATCTTGGCTTCTTCCGCCAGCTTCTGTGCCGCTTTTGCTCTGCGGCTAAGTTCCAGCCATGTCAGCGCTGCTTGTTCAAACGTTGTGCCGGCCAGTGGAATGTCGTTGAGCACACAGCGCCTGAAATGAATCGCCAAATCCATTAACTCTTGCTGTGCTGAAGGATCGGGGAATTGCTCGATCAGGGCGCACTCGGGGATGCCGCGATTATTTGGATAGAAGGAAAAGTAATGACTTTTTTTGATTGATCCCGTTCCGGCGAGCATTTGCCATTGCAGTTGGGGCAAATATTTGGTTGGAATCTTACCTGCGAGTGCAAGTAGATGGTCTGCTTCGCCAGGGCATTTGATTTCCACTGACAGATCGCCGAAGAGTGACAATCCGTCCAGAGATGCCGCGACCCAAGATCGCATATCTTGCTCTATGCATGCCTCGCCTACCGCGTTTCCAGTCTGTAGGCTGTAGCGCCGGCGCGCTTCTGGCTCAAGAGCAATGCCGCGTGCCATCCACTGGTTCACGGGACGTGGCTCGATACGGCGAGTTGTTTCTAGCCATAGTCGATGAGGCGTCGACCAAGGGGAGGTTCCAGAAAGTATAGTAGCCATCGTGGCAGTCACGCGCGGGCCGTCAACCAAGTCGCTTCCGCTACGCCACCTGTACCAGGACGGCGATCGTTGTTGCAAATTGAGAAGTTTCATGCAGGGGTCTCCAAGTGTGAGCACTTTTGTGCGAACGTAGTGCGGAGACATGTTTTGGTAGAGAAAATGAAAAACCGCACGGCCTTGGGGCACGTGCGGTTTGTAAGTCAAGGGTCAACCTTTGAGGGCGACCTTCAACTCTGGTTGCATCATGCAGATCAGTGATCCATATTGCCGGTCGCTGACGATTCCAATCGAAGCCACACGTACACCTTGGCGCAGATTTCCGTTACAGATGCGCGCGCAAACGCGAATCATTGGCACGCGAAGCATTTTTATTGATGCCATGGCTTTGCCTCCCAAGCCCCGATGAGCTGTTTTTCTTCCCTGTTGATCGCAAAGGCTATGAACATGGTGAATGCGATGAAAGCCATGCAGAGCAACACCACTATCACCTTGATTTTCTGAGGCATGAATCTGTCGAAATCATTGAAATCCAGCCATAACAAAATCGTGGACAAAATCGAGAAACAGCTCCAGGCGACAATGGCGACTTGCTTGACGATCTTTGGCATGAAGATCATGGCAAGTCCGGAAAGAACGGAAAGCAACACCAACAAAGTGAACGGTGCCGCGTTCGGATTGGTAGACAGAATGTCCATGCGTTTCTCCCAAGAAATCTACACCACCATTGGCGTAGCAGTTGTGATGTGGCGCCAATATTTATGTTGCAGCTATCCTCGACTGGGGCGCCGGGAGTTGTTAAGCGGCTATGGCTGCAGGTGTTGAGCACCAGTTGACCACCTTGGGGTTCGTCGCATCGATCTCAATGGTGTCCAATCCATGTACGAAACCTACTGTGTCGAAGTTCTCATCGACTTCTTCTAACCGAAGCATCAGTCTCGCGATCGTTGGCGCATTGCTGCGTAGACGATTTGCTGCAACGATGACACGGGAGTCGTAGTCAACCAAGTTGCTTGCACCGTAGAGGTTGCCTTCATAGTGAACGTTGACCAAAGTGAGATCGGAAGTCACGTTGGTCCAGATCTTTGCAACGACGCCAGAACCTTGAGCAATGCCGTAGTCGGCGGTGCCAATTTTTGGAACGAGTATCAGGGTGTGGCCGAGATTCAGGTTTGCCGACGGTGGTGCTTCGACGTTCAACGGCATCAGGGTTAATTCGCCTGAGTCCCGAAGGTCTTTTGCGTGGTCGAAAATCGTGGGAATGACACAATTTGTCGAAAGGCAGCGTTCAATTTCCTCGTCTGATAGATTTTTTGCGCCGCCTTGGCGCAATAGGGTTTCCAAAACCGAAATCAGGGCGGTCTTCAAAATGATCATAGAGAGTCTCTCCAAGGATAATGCGGGCCACCATTGGCGTCGCGAAAGAGATGCAACGGCAGGAAAAATGAATATCACTTGATTCAATGGCTGGGACTTCGCTTTCGAGTTAATTGGTAAAGAAAAAAGCGCCGTCTGCAATTCGCAGGACGGCGCTTAGTTGATCAAGACGGGTACTTGCGACTCACAATCCCGGTCAATGCCTTCTTGATCGATTCGCTATCATCCTTTGTGACACGGAACAAAAAAGTCATTTCCAGCGAAGGAAGTAAATTTGCAAATTGGACCTTCTGATCTTTTCCCCAACTCTGGGTAACTTCGCCCCAGGCCTCAAGCACGCGCGTCGACAACGTGATGCTCAGGGATTCGTCGACGTTGAACGATTTGCGAACTGCGATAGATAACTCGACCATAGTTTTGACGACTTCACTGGCCAGATTTGGTGCTTTGCCAGCCAGGTTCTTGATCTCATCATCCTCGGCCATGTAGTCGAGCTCGATGCCGAGGGTAAAGCGATCAAGCAAGGCGTCGTTCATACGTTTGGTGCCACGGTAGTTAGCTTGCTTGACCCCGTTGAGACCATTGCCGGCAGCTGCGATCCTGAAGTCCTGGTGAGGATGGACTCGTTCGCCCGTTTCGGGAATAAGGTATGACTCTCCATCCAGTACAACATTGAGGCCGCCGGCAACATCAGGATGTAAGATATTAATTTCGTCCAGGAACAAAATATGGCCGTTCCGCATCGCTCTGAGCACAGGTCCGTCCTGCCAGCCTGTCGAACCGTCCTTTTCGAGAGTGATACGGCCCATCAGCTCCTGAAATTCCAGCGAACCTGTGCAACCTACTTTGATGACCCCCCAACCAGTGCGTGACGCCAATTGTTGTACAAAGGTGGTCTTTCCGGACCCGGTCGGACCCGTCAACATCATATTGTTGCGTAAGCCGCTCAGCCAAAGCTGTGCGACTTTGATGTGATCTTTTCGAAACACGTAGGATCTATGCAGCGGCGTGTCAGGGCCCGGCGTGACCATCGGGACCTTTGCTGCTTCGCGTGCAGCAGCAGGGACGGGCAGTCCGAACAACTCGTCGACGTAACCCATTTTACGGGGCGCCTGTTTGCCTGTTTGATGAATTGGTTGAACATTGGTCATTGATCGATCTCCAGAAAATGCGGCAAGCCGCGATTGAAAAACGTGGTGATCGAGATGTAACGTCATAAAAAATCATGCCTGCCTAATTTTTTTATTATCCGACGCCGACCGCTATGCGACGCCATTTCGATAAGGTTATCCACAGGCTTGTGCACAAAAGAAGTGGATAACCATAGGTTGCGTGAGGTTGAATTTTTTCAACACTTAGCAAAGAAAAACCCGCCATCCTGAAGGAGGATGACGGGCTGGGTTCACGCCGGCATGGTGGCGTCGGCAAATCGCGGACAGATGGTATCTTGCAGCAGCTTGAAGTGAAATTCGGCTTTCTTCGTCGCTTTCGTTTTGTTGATTGTCTTCTTATCGGTGATGTTGAGCGCCTTCAAGGCGTTTTCTGCATCATCGGCCAGCTGTTGGGCTTGGGTCCACAGATTTGGCGGAGCCTCGATCTCTCTACCGTGCTCATTCTTCAAGCTGGCAACGTGGTTGGCATAATCGCGGCCGCCCTTGTTGACAATCGTACTGAATGGGTTGAAGGTCACGGAGGTGCCCGGTTCCACATTCATCAGTTTTTGAGTAAGGCGTTGCGCCATCTCGCTGTCGACGTCTAGGGACACTATCACATCTTCGCTGCCTTCGATCTCGAAGCGCACACGTACCTTCTGGTACGCATTACCTGCACCGTCGCCAGTACTGGCACACTTGACCGAGGTAAGTCGGCCGCATAGTGCGCTGGGCTTTTTGCCCAATAGCTCAAGCTCAGATCTGGCCGCCATTGTGCCGCCTCCTTTCTTAGAGCCGGAATAACCGGTCTTCCAGGTTGCCTCGCCGACAGCAGCTTTGGCCCGTTCGAGCGCGGCGTTGATCACGGTGTTGTTGATCGGCAGCAGCATGCCGGCTACCGTGTGGTATTGCATCAGGGTTGCGTTGCTCATTTCAATCTCCATGGAAAAAGCAGGCGGAAATCGCCTGGTGGAAGAAATGAAGCGTCACAAATTAATATTTTTGGTGTCGCATTTCTTGCACTCCGACTAACTACGTGAGAAAGGAACGACGTCATGGCAATTCAACAATTTGAGGTCTTTTTGCACCCGAATCAGGGACAACCTGTTCCTAAGATCTGGGGCGGAGGGTTTGATATCGAGCAAGGTAAGGACATTGTGTTCTGGGGAGCGATCGACAAAGGCTTGACTATTACCCACAAGGCCGCTCGCTATGTTGGTAACAAGTCTTCGGAAAAGCGCGCCAACGGCTACATCCGAATCATCGAGATGCTGGACGTGGACAGCGCGGAAGCAGAAGGGATATTGGAACAAGTTCGGCAAGCTTTACTTGCTGCAGCCAGGAATGAAACTGTGCATATTCCAAACTCTGTTCATCAGGATGCCATTCGCCAAGCCGTATCAGCGCATTATGGCAACCAGGTTGATTTCAATATGTCGATGAGGTCGGTTGTTTCGGTCGGGGGACTGAATATTTCTGATGCGGAATTGAACGTGCTAGTAAAGGACGCAGCGAATTCATCGGCGTCGACGGGGCCAATTTGTAATTTGTCTTGGTGAGGTGTCAGGTCATGCCTATTGCAGGATTCCGACTCGATCTAAGCCGCCAGCAATAGCTGGCGGCTTTTTTTTGAGCACAACAGTTTAAAAAATCATCTTGGACTTGGCCGTTAATTTTTCTAGAATTCACTCATTGAGGAAGAAAAGCGGAACGAAAATGAGCGATAAAGAAATCACCCAACAACAGTTTCTTAACGATGCAATGAAAGAGATGAATTTCACGAGGGAGCAGTTTGCTGATTGGCTGGGAGTGCCGAAACGCAGGCTGCTGAACTGGCTCCATGATAAAAATTCAGATGAACATCGCGCCATTGATCCGATTGTTAAGAAGTGGCTGCCTGTCTTGGTGGGTTTTGAAATGCTTCACCGAATGTCTATCAAAAATACGCAGCTTGAAAATGTCAGCTTGAAGTCACTCAATGAGTGTGCGATAGTGGATTCAAAGGACAAGGGAAATTTGAAAGTCAAATAGTTAAAATCAGAAAGATTGCATAAAATGTTCGCTCAACAATACAGCCCGCGGAATCCCGTTACGATGACCGATCAGCACTTGCCCGGCCAATTGCTCTCGATGCCTGATTTCAGGTTTGAGTCAACGCACGCCATCGACAGTTTGGTGGAACGCACCCAGTTGACATCGGAGGAATTGCTCGATCTTCTCAAGAGCGGTCGTGGCATCTGGATGAACCATCCCAGCCGGCACTGGCAGAATCGGTCGTACATCCTTATTTTCAGCGAACGGGATCTGGGGTTTTTCATCGTAATTGTCGCTTGCGATCCAGGTACGATGAACGCGTCTATTGTGACAGTGCTGACGCAAGAGCAATATGAAAATGACCGGCCGGCGATTTTCCCCAGCATTCTGAATCGTGCGTTACATGCAAGCGGCGCCAGTACGGCAACTTTGCGCGCGTACCAGGCCGCGCATCCAACACGGAGACAACTTCGCTCTGAGGAAAAATGGGTCCAGAGGCAGCTCGAGCGAGCGAATCGCTTATCAATTCTGATCGATTACACGACTGAGACGGGTGTGTTTGAGCGCCAAGCAGTTCATAATCCACCCGGGTTCGACGCAAGTGAGGTAATTGCAGATCCGACGACGATTGTCGACCAAGATGGATTCTGGGAATGGTTCGCTGTTCAGCCGGAGGTCAAGAAAATCCCGCTGCAGCGTGTACTGGGGCTAAAAGTAGTTCGTGCCGGCGGTGACCCTGTGGACATCAAGATTGGTCACTGATTTGGTTAAGGCCGATTATTTTATATTGGCGTCGTGCGAGATTTCAGTGAAGGCGGTTGGGGATGATATGTATAAACATATGATATGTAAAAACATAGGGTAGCCATGTTTTGAAGATGGATAGCTATCCGATAGCCAAGAAGTTCAAACTGACATATGTGGAATCATTCAAAGACTTCCAATAAGTTGTTGTGAATTCTCCTTCGCAGTCGTTTTGGGAGGCGTAGATATTGGCGCGCATTCCCATATCCGGAGACTGGAAATTGCCGCAAGCATCGCGCCATCATCCCACTTAACGAATCCTGTCATTTTGATGTTTGTTAGAGCAGTACGGCCTGCAGGCGTATTTTCCAGATTGAGCAAAGTAACCCGAATTTTTTCGATATCATCTTTCGTCATTCTGGTCGATACTAGGAATTGTTTGATGGCTATTGGATTGGACTCGTCGATTACGCGGCCGCCATGGGCAATCCAATCTTTGGCAATAGTCGCAGAACCAGTGACACCGGCGTCGACCAAGTTGTTTGCCACCATGAACGGAATGCCTTCTTGGTATGTCGTTGCGAAAATTGACGGTACGTTAACGTTCAAATCTTTTAGCCGCGCCGAAAACATCACCGTCGTAATCGACTCCATCGCCGGCACTCCCACCTTGCTACCCTTCAGGTCTGCAATCGATTTGAGAGGGGATTCGGCCTTGACCAGGACACTAGCGTGGTAATTGGTGAAGCCCCTGGCCGTCGCAATACCGATAAACCTGCCAGCGTCGACTGCACGTAGCGCAACGTGTGCTGGATGAACAAATGCGAAGTCGACTTTTTGGTCGAGCAGTGCTTCATTCAATACAACATATCGTTGAATTTGCTTCACTCGCACCGGGCGCTTGAGAGCCTTGGCGAGTATATCCGTAAGCGGCCTATATCGCTCTGCGATAGAACCTTCATCGGGATAAGTAACGCCCTCGTTGACGGCAAGGATGAGTTCTTGTGCGCTGGCCCAAGTTATAGATAGTGAAATCAATACTAACAGGAAAAACAGTTTGAAATAGTTGCACATTTCAATCTCCCCGACGATGAACGTGATGTCGTTGACTAGTTACCCTGGCATGGTGGTGCCGACCAGCCTGAAACCGGACGACCTCAGCATTCTTGCCGCTCTCGAAAATTCTGCAGGAGTTGGAAACTGAGATGCCGGAAGCTCGACTGGGCCGATCTCGACCTGTTCTCGGTACATAGAATTTCTGTTCCAGGGCCGATCGTCACTCGTCAGTAGCTGGTCCTTGTCATCGACGAGGACGACTGAGCCGTTTTCGAAGGGCACAGAATTGGTGGCAGTGAGAGTCTTGCCTGCCAACTCATGCGGCGCGTCGGAGGGAATGGCAACTTTAAACGTCATTTTGCTGCTTGATCGCGATTCGTCCCAGGGGCGTTGGGACATTGTGATCCGGTCTGGTACCGTGAATCCGGCGTCAAGTAATGTGGGCAGTACATCGGGCCACGTGATATCAGGCTTTTGCACTGCTATACCGCGAATGATGTAATCGATCTTGTCTTCGGGGAATGGCATATCTTTGGGTGCGATCAACACCCTCTCCCCGTCGGGATTGCCGTCGAGTGATCTCAAATAAACGAGTTGCATGAAGCCTCCTGTCAAATTGCAGGAAACTCTATCGCGAAGTCAGAATTCGAAGTAATGGTATTTTCAGGTTAGGCGGATTCTCTTGCTAAATCAGCGATGAAGCTGGCTTCACGACTGGTCAAGTCTTCAATTGGGAGCTTTTTATCCAACTTGGAAATGATCGTTTTGCATAGTTCTTGTCGCCGCGCACGTTCGAAAAGCGAATATGACACGGTGGCGTGAACGTCCGCGAGGAATCCCTGCTCGTCGTCCACGAGCTCCTTTATCTGTGCTGTGGATAATGTGAGATCGCGTGCATGTACTGTTGGATACAGTTGCGACATGGCGAAGGGCCTGAATCGGCGCGAAGTCGGAATGTCTCTCGGCATATTGGCCTCAATTGGGTTTGGCAGACCGAGGATAGCGCGGAACTGGAATTTGCGATAATTCTTGGTGAATATTCGTAATGCAAAAGAGCCACCTGGTGGCGCACTAAAGAGGCCTCTGATCGCGATGAAACCACACTCACGATTGTCGGTTAGCCACCCTTGCCTGTCGCGTTGCCTTGCTCCAGGAGAGTCCTTAATTGGGTCGCAATGCTTTCATTCGCATCGGCTCTCGCATTTGCTTTGGCCAAAGCGGTTTCAGTATTGCGGAGCTGCTCAAGGAATCCTTCTTGTTTTGTGGCGCTTGCTCCCAGTTGCTGCCGCAGGTCGGTGACTTGGTTGCGCAGATCCATAATCTGTGAATCCTTGTCGATAGCTTGCGCGGAAAGTACATCTCGTTGTATCGCGATCTCGCGCAGTTCTTCCACTTCGCGCTTTAGCTGTTTCGCCCTCTCCTCTTCTGCCGAGAGTAATTGTCGAGTATGTGTCAGGTCGGTGATGTGGCGCACACCCTCACGATTCAATCTTGTCGTTTCCTCTTGTTTGACGGCGATTGTTTGCTGCGCCAGACGAAGCTCGGCCTGTAGTTGCCGTTGCTGTTCCTCATGTCGGCGAGCATCGGCTTCTCGTTGGTCGACAACTGACTGACGGTAGTGATCAAGTGCTTCGCGCGCCTGGGTGTGCTTTTTTTCAAGTGAATCACGATGCTTTTCAAGGTCGCCCAGACGGACTTTTAGATCCGCCAATTCCTGCAGGGCGACCTGGCGTGCTGTTGCTTCGTGATGCATTTCTTCTCGGACGGCGATGAGCACCGCATCTTGCTCTTCGTAGGCCGCTTCTACTTGTTGCAACTGCGCAAGCAATTTTGAATATTCCTGCCTGGATTCCAGAAGGATTGCTTCATGCTTCATGGTTTCAGCATCACGCTCTGCCATAACAGCACTTATGCGTTCATCGGCCTGTGAGCGGAGCCGCGCAGCTAATTGGGAGATCAAATCTGTTATCGACTCTGAAAGTGGATCGCGGCCGTCAGCGGTCTCGTCACCTTCTTCTTCGATCTCTTTTAAATACTTGTGAATCGTCGAGATGGAGCCGGTGTCGCCGAGTGCTTTTCTTACGGCTTGGGCAGACGGATATATTCCTTGTGCGATCAGGCTATCGCGGGCCTTTTTCACATCCCATTTATAAGTGCCGCTCCTGGCCATGATTTCCTCCCGAAAAGTCGAAAGCTGCAATTTCGTAAGTAATTACGTAAGCTGTAATTACGTAACGAAAGTATCTTAAAAAAATGAATGCTTGTCAATTTAATTAAGAACGGATAACATAGCTTTATCCTGCGTTACAAAAATTTTTTGGGATTTTTGTTGAATTTGAAACTGTAATGACGTTTTGAGGGCCACTGTCATGGGGAAAGTTGCCGATTATCTTGAAGCTGCAACGCGTGAAAATACGCGTAAAAGCTATCGTGCCGCCATCGAGCATTTTGAGGTGGAATGGGGGGGCGTATTGCCTGCAACAGCTAATGGCATTGCGGAATACCTTGCTGAATATGGTGATAAGTTGGCCAGCAGCACGCTCAGGCAGCGCCTGGCTGCTTTGGCTGCCTGGCACCTCGAGCAAGGATTTCCGGATCCAACGAAGGTGCCGCACGTTAAGAAAGTGATGCGTGGCATTCGCGCTACTCACCCGGAGCGGCAGGTGCAAGCCAAGCCACTTCAGATTGATGAGTTGGAGATGGTGGTGAATTGGCTAGACGGTGCCATCGATGAGGCGCGCATGGCGAATGATCGAGGCGCTGAGTTAAGGTCCTTGCGTGACAAATCGCTGGTATTGTTGGGCTTCTGGCGCGGCTTTCGATCGGACGAGTTGAGCAGATTGTTGGTCCAGGACGTCGAGGCTGTGCGAGGCGAGGGGATGCGTTGCTACCTGGCGCGCACCAAAGGAGATCGACAATATTTGGGGACGACATTCGTTACGCCGGCACTAATGCGCCTATGTCCGGTCGAAGCCTACTTGGATTGGGTTGGCGCAGTACACCTGGTCGACGGCGCTGTTTATCGCAAAATTGATCGCTGGGGACATGTTAGTGAAGAAGAGTTGAACATAGATAGCATCGCGCCTCTTGTTCGCAGGATACTAGGCAAGGCGGGGTTGAAAGGCAGTGAACAATACAGCGGTCATTCTTTCCGACGTGGATTTGCAACTTGGGCGGCGGCGAGTGGCTGGAATGTGAAGACACTGATGGAGTACGTGGGTTGGCGCGACACCAAATCTGCAATACGTTACATTGAGGCGACCGACCCTTTCAAAAAGGGGTTTTTTGGCACCGCAGCA
>Ga0116226_10002431_pt1 | contig 16230 bp, 15 predicted proteins | sample S1TSphfallax_FD_89692 | JGI IMG/M metagenome (GOLD analysis project Ga0116226, IMG submission 89692) | Host-associated microbial communities from peat moss isolated from Minnesota, USA - S1T2_Fa - Sphagnum fallax MG | ecosystem: Host-associated > Plants > Peat moss > Unclassified | place: USA...
ATCAGCTAAGTTGGATCAAACTAATGCTAAGGAGTTGTTTATTCTAGCGGCTATCTCCTTAGCTGGGGCTGCGTATATAAAATTAAGAGCTAATTCTAGAAACTTTCTCTAAGAGATTAGATTTAAAGGCGGATCTCATAGAAATACTCGGTATGCGGGAAACTCAGAGTCTTTAGACCTGAGAGTGTCAAAATTCACCTATAACCCACTGGAGAATAGGACATTGGCGCAATCAACCAGTAGAAATTAATAGGTCAGAATTGGTTTGAATTGAACCGACGCTTATTAACGGATAGCAGCAGGATTAAGAATTAAAAGCCGGAGTTTTTTGTGTGGCAACTCCGGCTTTCATAATTACAAACACACAGAATAGCTATATCATACTATAGAAAATTATAAATGTAAACAAAATCAAACACATTCTTGCTTTTGCCATTTTACAGATATATGAATGTATAATATATTGCAATAAAAAACAAAAATACAGGTTAGACAAAATGATTAAATGATGTCAAAATAATAATACTGCAAATAAAAGAGCGACATTAAAACTCGTCAAAACCAATATAAATGAGTGGCAGCATTTATATCAAAGAACAAATACACAACAAATAAAAATGTTAAAAAATCCAGAATCCAACGCATCACCATCCAAAACTCCACAAAACGGGGTTTTATCCAGCATAAGCAATTTTTTTAAGTCAATCTTCGGAGAAAAGGCTAACCCACAGAAGCCAGAAGATTTTGAAGGGCTAGAGGAAGATTTTACAATCACTGACAATATTACAGGTAGCTCTATGGGCAATGGCATCGAACTACAGCCAGAAGACTACGAGGGATTGGAAGATGAGGAGTCTAGCCCAGTACATTCAAATGAGAATAGGCAAACTAACCCATTGAAAAGCCCTCTATCCATACTTATAGAGCCATCTTCGACAAGATATAAATGCCCTATTTGTCAGGACACTACTGGCAAATGCACTGTTGCTTTGCATCCAGAAAAAGAGCCTCTGATTGTGCGCTGTCAGTTAAATGATAACCCTGATAGCAGAGAATCAATAAAATTTGAACTCTTACCAGAACCAGTAAAAGGTGAAAATGCCCTCAGAATAGCGCTTCAAGCATTAACCCAACCTGGTGATGTAATAATGTTCAAAGCTTCTTTTCCTCAAGGAAAAGGCGAAAATTCGATTTATTTACCCTCGTCTAATGTTGTTACAGAATATTACGACTTAGACCACACGCAATTAGAAATCAATACTATCGATGGTGTTCACCAAAGAAGGGAAGACAATACCTTAGACTACAAACCCAAAACAATCACCCATAAAAATATGGGCTGGGATTACCTAAATATATTATCTAGAAATCATAATGCCGATATATTTTGGATTCCTAATGACCCAACTGCAAAATCGCCATTTGGGGGGATTGCAGGGGGCGACATTAAAGCTGTCAGAGTCGCTGTTTGGGAGTCTGACAAGCAGCCCTTTGATAGCTCAGAAGAAGATACGAACAGACCCAATGCTGAAAAAAAAGAAGGGGCAATTTCACGAATCAAGGTTTTAAGCGGATTAGGTATAGTTCCGACATTCACTGTTGATTCTGGCATACCCTGTAATGAAAATTCTCCAGGAGGAAAATCGCCACAAGCGATAATAGTTTATTCCAAACCCACAGAAGATAAAGAATTGGGTGCAGAAATAAACAGAATGTTTGTGATATCTAACTTTGCTGACCCGTCTATCGCTACTACAGTAGGTGGTCTTAATAGAGAAGTTCGTCTACCTGGTGTCTATAGACCATCAAGAGATGCAGAACAAGCAATAGTCCAGTTTTCGGGAAAAAAATACAGTCCAGAAGAAATCAAGGAACTTTTTAAAAAAATGTTTCCTTATGGATGTTCCGAAAAGAGATTTAAGACATATAAACAATTTTTAAAAAAAATAAACAAGTGCAATGGTTTAGCCTCAGAAGAACAAAAAGAACTACTAAGCGAATTATGGTTGCTTTGCTCTATTCCTGAAGAAGAATTAGATAATTTTTATAAATCAGAATACGAGTACGAACTTCCAGCTTATACAATTCCTGAAAACCCATTGGGAAATACGACAGTAGTCCCATTAATAGAACTTTGCGCTAAAGGAAAAAGAGAGTGGATTGAGAAAGGTATAAAAAAGGGTAATGAAGGTAGGGACGGCACTGGACTAATACTAGCGAGCTATTTACTCGGCATAAGAGAAGTTGCAAAAGTTTTAGGCGTTAATACTACAAATGATATCCTTGAGATACTAGATTTGTACTGTAACAATTGCACTCCAGCGCTAACGCATGATATAGCAGTAAAACTTTACAATAACGCTCTAAAATCTCACAGCCTTGAAAATTTTATAGCGAAAAATTGCAAAGAAGATTATGCCTTTGACGATCACAAACGTCGTATTTTGAATGCGACCAAATATTACCTCCTCAAACATGCTCCCGAAGAATGGGCAAAAATTCGCCCTATCGAAATGGTAGATGGCGCTAACGCGCCAATTCCCGAACTCGAACCTGGCGCTATAGATGCAAAAATATCTGATTTAATTGCCAAACTCCAACCTATCAGTATTGAAGGACGATCAGTAGGCTCGTTGGAAGACCTGGAGTATGTGCGACATGGACGCGCTTGCGATGTTCAATATTTTAGGGAGAAGTACGGGAATCCTAAAATAGAATATGACCCCAATGCTTTTATTAACAGCTACTTCAATGATGAAAATTTAGAGTGGTTAGATAGTGATGAGTTTCAAACCCAGAAATGGGCAAAGCAAAAAGTTGATTATCTTCAAATAAAACGAGACAGGGATATGGAACGCTGGCGGGATTTACGGAAATTTACGCCAGATTTCACAGTACATCAACGATATTTAAATCTCACGCATAATATTGATGGAAAAATAGATGCGGTAAAATCAAAAATCGGGACAGGGAAGACAACAGATTACGTCAGAAGGGTTAATGAAGAGGGTAATGTAGGAGTTGGTGTCATATCACATAGGCACGTTTTGGCAACTGAAACTATTGAAAATTTACGAGGAACTCATTTCAAAGAAATGAGTCAGGAGGAATTAATACAGGAATTAAAAACTGACGGTAAATTCAGTATCACTATTGATTCCCTAAGAAAAATTAAGGGTCATGAACACCTCTTTTCTAATTTTAGAATACTGATAGACGAGGCTAATTCTTGGTTAGGGCATTTTCTGTCAATTGACCCGCATAGTTTGGCAGACATTCTAGAAGTACTTAAAAAAGTCCTAATGAATGCTAGGTCTGTAACTCTATTAGACGGACATCTTTATGATTGGACTGTAGAGTATTTTTATGATCTGACAGAACACACTAAAGAAGTTATCAAAACAGAAAATACGCATTTGTCAGACTCACTTGATATAGATGTCATAGATTATTCTGTCGATAACGAGTTAGACTTAAATGCTACACCAGGCGAAGAATTGGGAGAAATAGATAAAAACGACTGGTCTTACATTTACGAAAGAATACAGCAAGAAGATGGCAGTCAACCCTTTGTAGTTTGTGGAGATTTTTCTGTTCCTAAAAGCAATGCTATCAATCGCATGATACAGGAAAAAGGAATTAGCACAGTACTCATTAATAGAGACACAAGCCAAACGCAAAATACAAAAGAGTTCACAGCCAATTCGACAAAATACATTACAGAAAAAAAACCAGGTGCGTTTATTTACTCGCCTACAATGGATTCTGGTGTCGATATAAGCATCAGGAATTATTTCAAAACGCAATATGTGATGTGTTCGTGGATTGTATCGGCTTCTGGAGCAGTACAAAGACTGGGAAGAATCAGAGATCCGTTAGTCAAACGAATCATAGTTACTAAAAATTATGCTGTCGGGGAAAACTACGATTTCGGAAATTGCGATATAAGACCGATGTACGATGCCTTTAGGGAAAAATTCTATGCTCAACAAAATGCTCTATTTGAGGGCAAGGAAAGAGATTTTGCTACCATGCAAGAAATAAGTTACAGAGCAGACAAGTTGGCTAACGAATATAGGGATAGCCCTATAATAAGGGCTTACTACAACTTTAAGTGCATGGATAAATTCGAGAAAATCAGAGGGAGAGATTGTCTACTTGAAATTCTTAAGGAAGATGGTCATAAAGTAAACATCATTAAAGTACTGTCTTCCGCTAATAGCGAAGAGAGGCTAAAGGAATTAACACAAGAGGAAAAAAAGAAAATCTCTGATCGAGAATATGAAGCTCCATTGATCAATGAACAGGACTATAACCAATTGCGATCGCAAATCAAAACTCCTGAAGACGCAGCCAAAATCAAAAAATACGAAAAGGAAAGATACTGTCCTGGTTTTGTTTCTAGCGAGGCTTGGACTCCAGAGAATGTCTTTGAGCTAAACTTTGGGAATACAAGCTTACCATACCAAATAAATAGGCGAATCCTCTTTGATAATCCAGAGGTAGCCCAAAAAATAGCAAGGGATTCAAAAATATATAGATTGAATCTTATGGAATGGTACAACAAGTATATTCCAACCCCTAATGGCGAAAACTTTGATTTTCTCAAGATACATAAACTTGAGCAAGCTAATTTCAAATGGTTCTTAGATCCGAATAACATCTGGAATACAGAAACAGAGCAGTATAAGGAGTTTGCAAAGACCCTTCACACTGTTAGTTTTCAAGTAGCTATGGGTCTTGAACCAAGAACGAACTATAAAGGTCAAAAATTCCCACAAAAATTGGACGTAACGAGGTTTATCAAGAAAACAGCAGAATGGCTTGGATACAAGATTGGAAAGGCTAACAATGGCAAAAAAGTGAGGAATGGCGACAAGGTTGGTTATATGTACCAAGTAGATGTTGAGTACCAGAAAGCGCAACTCTACCAAGTTTTAGAGTACGGATGTCGTCAACGTCTAAAAGATTACTTAGACGGTAATAAGCCAGAAGTGCAAATTGTATACAGGAACGACCCAAAAGTTAGTGAAAAAAGTGGGCAAAAACCAGTTGAGACAGAAAACAGTTTAAGACACGTTCAAACCCTTATAGCAGTAAGTATCGAAGACGTTGCAACATAGGTAAAAAGATTAAATAAATTTCCCAAAAGTGCTACAAAATTCTGTTCTTGCTTTTTGGGAAATAAATAAAAATCTGTACGGAGAAGACCCAAAGACTGGCAAACTTTAGAGCTTTAACCCTAGCGGTAGCTATGCCCTAAAAAATGGCTGCTTTTATGGTTGACTTTTATAGGGTAAGATGCTATTATTGACTTATTGAATTAGATCAGTCAAAAATGGGAAAAACGGCAAGATTAAATAGCCAGCTAAAATCTCAATTAGACGAAAACAAGCGAAGAAGACTAATTGCACTTGAACAGTTTTCTCGCATGAATAAACTTTTTCCTGGTGATTATATTGAAGTTTCAAATCAAGAATACGCAACATTTTTTAGGCAAAAACATGGAAAAGGCGCATTTGTTTTATTTTCTATTGATGACGACAAAGTTGATGCAGGAATTTTTGACAGAGTATATTTACCCATAGCTTTTTGTTATAGATCGCTAGAAATAGAGGTTATGAAGTTTGTAGTTGACAATTATGACGAAAATTCATCTATTCTAATAACTCTCAAAGATCCCGTATCTTGGGAAAAAATTCCGATAATCGGTAGAGATAAAAACACTGATTTTTTAAACCAGACATTTTTGATGAAAAAAGGTTGGCAAAAAATATCTGAACGGGAATTAGTTGATTTAGATTTTATACAGTCAGGTTTAAATTACTTTAATTGCTTAAAAGCAGAAAAGTTGCTTGCAGCAAGAAATAGCTTGCAAAACAGGTTTTCCCCTGTAAATGAAATCACTTGTCCAAAAGGTTATGCAGTAGTTAGTTTTTCCACTTTGGCTGAAATTTTTTATGAAAAAAGCGGGAAAGGTGTTTTGTTTTTTAAATTAGGTAGAGATAATTCACTAAATGCAAATTTGAGGCGCGAAATGCCTATAACGGAAGGCGACATAAAATATATCTCTGTTGATACTGCAATAGAGACAGGACTATGTTCATCAAAAATCATTGACAAATGCAATTTCAAAGACAGTTTTATTCTTTGTCTTCATGACGGACTTGGTGTTTTTGAGACTCTCACCGGAATACTCAAAAAAACTGATAGTGACATTCCTAAGTCCATGTTGCCTATAGGCTGGCAAAAAACTATGGATTTTAGATTTACTGAAAAATCAGCGTTAGTTCTAAAAAAGACTAAAAACTTGCCTGCACCTAAACCAGAAGGTTTTTTGTCTTATAAGCACAAGTAAAATATTTAGCAATTTAAAATCATGACTAAAACCCCAAACAATCTAGCTAGTTCAACCTTTCTGCTCTCTGACTTAAAATGGTCTTTTGGCGACAATTTTGAAAATTTAGATCAGAAAAACAAACTTTGTCTGGTTGAAGCTTTGACAAGAAAACTCATAGACAAATCCCAGGGTGAACTTGATTACGAAATTTTGTCTAATATACTTACCGCCACTAATTCTGTAAGCGAAAAAGAACTGTATCAGTTGATTTCGGCACTTGCACAAGCAGTTTTAGTAGAGCATCATAGAGCCAATAAAAATAAAGAATATGCAGAATTAGTTAACGGAAAATGGAGAATTGTTGATTTTGAATCCCAAGATAAAATATTCACAATAATAGCTAATTTAAAACTCTTGGGACATGCACGTTCTTTTATAGCCAAGCTTCTTATTGGCTATGATTATTTACCCAATGAAAACACTTGGCTTATAAGAATATCTTGGCTATTTCAAAATCAAATTTTTCGCTTAAACTGGAAGATTCAAGAAAAAGATTTGGTTCGCAGAACAGCAGAGCAGTTTGCCAAAGAGATTTTTGATGCTATTATTGCATCGTCTACTACATTGAATTATTAAGATAGGCGCAGCAACGAATAAAACAATGAGTAAAAGACCGTACACCGATTCAATTCTTAGGGTTTGTAACATTATAGAAAGCGTTGCCATGTGGTGGCACGAACAGCCTTTTAACGTTGACATATTTTTTGCTTTCCAATTTCATACTGAAATTCATTTTCCTATATGGAGAATCGGAACAAAGCTTGTAGACTTTCAAGATCAAAACAAAAAGATTTTTGCATATGAATATTATTACGACGAAAGTATTGCAACAGATTCCCCAAAAGGATTAATTGAAAAATCCGTTTCTGGAAATATTATTGCAAAATTAAGCCATGAGTTGGTTGGAAATGCGTTTTTAATAACTCCTAAGAAATTAGACAAAAGTGAGTTAAAAAGAATTTTGAATGTTGCTTATCATTTGTATACGCTTATATCTCAAGATGCAAATTTTTCTACAGATTTTTCTTTACATTTTGGATATTCATCTCCACACAGACATACAGAGTTTTTCCTTATTTATCGTCCAAAACCCAAAGCTCAGTTAGAGGTTGTTCGTTCATATAGTCTGGATCGCCCAGATTGTTATTTATTCATTTCTCCTTACGATCAAGCTGAACTATTTTATAGCGATCTCTCTAGAAAGAGAGAAGCGAAAGACCAAGCATCAAGCAAATAAACACAATGATACAAACTACCGTTTCTATTGATCCGCAATCAATAATATTTGATGTTACTAAAGAACTTTTTTCTATTCAAGGTAATTTAGCAATATATATACTTTTTATTAGAAATTTTCCATATCCAACATGGAAGATTTTAATAAAATATCTTAATAAAGAAATTATTTATGAGATAAACGAAAAACAGATTGAAACAACATCCCCTAAAAGAATAGCGCAACATATTTTTAGATACCTAGAAAAGCGATGAACCTCCCCATAATTGACCAAATAAACGATCCAGCAACGGGGCGTTATTACCAAGTCACCGACGGCGATAAATATTATCCCAAACTTCTTTCCGTTTCCAGGATTGTCAATCACTACAGGTCAAGCAAGGCTCTTAATGATTGGCGTACTAAACTTGGCAATGAAGAAGCTGATCGCTATACAGAAGATTCTCAGTTACGGGGAACGATGGGGCATGGTTTTATTGAAGATTATCTACTTAAGCGCAAAATGCCTTCTAGTGTCCACCAAGATTTAGACGGGTATGAGTGCTTTCTTGGAATGCTGGCTATACTGCCTTTAATTTTGCCAATACAGATAGAGAGTAAGACTTATTGGGTCAATAGTCAATCTCGCGGATTTGGTGGCACTATGGATATTTTTGGAGCCATAGACGGTAATAGGCTGATAATCAAAGATACCGGAAATCCTATTTGCGACGGTGAGTTTTTGTTTGTGGGCGATTGGAAAACCTGGAAGAAAGATAAGCCAAAATATCAAAGAGTAAACAGCATCCATGGCGGAACATACTATCCATTACTTTCTTATTTTCTCCAATGCTCCGCATACTGTATGGCACTAAATCAACGCAAAGGTTTTGAGGCTTGTAATCAAGTATTGCTAATTGGCGTAACGCCAAACTGCCTTTCCCCGTTCATCTATTATTTAGACCCCACAACAGTAGCTTATTATCAGGAAAAAATGGCTGAGATAATAGACTGTTATTATGCCGATAAGCCTTTTTATTGGCTACAGTTTGGTTTTGATTCGGATATTAATGGAATGTTAGGGCAAAGATGCAAACTAAGGAAAGATAAGAAAATTGCTAAAAAATCTTCTAAAAAAACTATCGTTTAAATTGGAGTTTGTTAGTTGGAAATTTGCCCGAAGGCTAGAGTTAATAAAATATGAACTCAAATTTGGGAGCGCACTAAAGCGGATTAAAGTTATTTTAGATTTGGAAATTGCTGCGTTAGATAAAACCTGGTTGGAATATTGTTATTTATTAGAGGATCACCAAAAAGATGTTACAAATCAAAATCAAAAGTCCGCAACAGGCGATCGCCCTTCGTGATTTGATTTATAAATCCGGTCGAGCGGATTTGGCTGAAGTTTTATGGCAACTTGATGATCATTTAAGAGATTTTGAAGAATTAATGCAAAATGGTATACAGATTAAGGCTTTAAGCCCAAGGGTTGATACTCCCGAACCATCTGGTATATTACCAAGTTAATTATGGATAAAGATAGACGTTGAACACAAAGCTAGAATTAGGTCTCCTAAAAACAGATCACCCATAGTTTTAGATAGAGAAAACAATTAGTTAATTTTCTAAAAAATAGCCAAAACTCAACCCAACAGTATATAATTGCCTTTAATTCCACTTATAATTTTTAAAACAATGGTACGCTTATTAACTCTCACCAGCAATGCCTACATTGCTATAATTACCGAGTTTTTGGTCACAACAGCCAAAATTGCAGCCGCAAATTCCGAATTTAAAGTTTTGGAAGAAGCTGGAGTAGCGGAAGGAACAATTATTTTAGAAGCAGTTCAGGGTGCTTTAGATAAGCTTGGGCTTGGCGCTAAGGATATCGTAAAAATTGGAACTACCGAGTATACAGTTGACCAAGTTATTGCCTCTTTACTGTCTAGTTTAGAAGCTGTCGGTACTGCTATAGGCTAATAAAATAAGCTGTTCATTGCAAAATAATTGAACAGCTTATTTTATTTTTGAATAATAGAAAAATTTAACTATATTAAATTAATGACCCAAAATAGAATCATTAAAGCGCCTGTAGCCTGGGTGCTTTTGAAGTTCAGCAAGGTGGAAACTTTGGGATTTGAACCTTATTTTTTTATAGCTCAAAAAAATAGTAATGTTGGATTATTTTGCGGCTGGTTAGATGGTTATGGTGATGAAGAAATTATCGAATACCAAGAATCCGACAAACTTCAATTTGTTAAAGATTTTAACAATTTTTATCCAGCAGGGATAATTCAGGATGAAACACCCCATGAAATGAGAACAAGAATAGCCAATGACAAAAAATTCAAGAGGTAGACTTACTAAATTTAAAATCAATCCTGGTCTTTATAACCCATATAAGCCTGGTTTCGGACATTATTACAATGTGCATATTTTTGATACTAGAGAAAATATGCGTAACTTCAGCAATACCATAAGAAAAGAAGAATATCCCGATAAGATTTACGAAGCAAAAGTTATTCCTTATTGGAGAGTTAAAGAACTACCTGATGGCGATTATATTGTCGCTCCCAAAGTAGGGGATGTTTTGTTTCATCAAAAACGATTAGAAGTTCGCATTGTTTCTCATGAGTGCGTACATATGGCTACAAGTTTTTTGCGAATTTTAAACAATTATGACCTAAAACTAAGAAGCCAAATTGATGAAAATGAGGAAAATTTGGCTTACACAATAGGTAATTGTTGTGATCAAATTTATAAAAAAATAAACCAGCTTGGATTATTTAATTGACTAATTTTTGGGTAGATGTTAATATTGATCAAAATAACCTATTAACGAAAATGGAAACAAATATTGATCAAAATTGGACAAACGAAGATGGAACTCATGCTGGTGGCGTATCCACTGGGATTGGTTATACTATTTCTTGGCAACGAGGATCGCTTAATGAAGCAGGCAGAAATGGTGCATTTTTAATTGAAGTTTTAAAATCTTGTCAGTCTCAATTAAGCTATTTTCAAAATTCCAAATATAAGTGTGAAGAAAATGAAAAAGCTTTGCAGCATTTACAGCAGTCTATTCAATATTTAGAAGCCAGGAAAAATAGAAGACTCGATCAAGGGACATTAGGAACGACCAAACCTGACGATGTTTAATTTTAATGGCGCGAAGTGGATTTGAACCACTGACCTCAACATTATGAGCGTTGCGAGCTACCAGGCTGCTCTATCGCGCACTCCTATTCTAACAGTTTTTATTTAGGTGTCAAGCCTATTTCATAAAAAAATCTGTCATCTTTTCCACTAATCCATTGTGCATTTTCGCATTTCCAAACATGCGTATTTATCTTATACCCAGGATTTTCGCTTAGTGGATTCACGATAAAAGATGGGTCAGCCCAAATAATTCTGTTGTTAGGCTGGATGGCGAATTGTCCGTTATCCAGTCTAATTAAATGTCCACATTTATGTTCTGCGGGGTCTTCGGGATAGTCGCCACCGGTCCAGTCAAATGTAAACAAATATTCGCCTGTAACCCATTGGTTGTTTTTCAGCCTAACTTTGCATTCTAAGCCCGCCAAATACGAATAGGCGATCGCTTCCATTTCATAGCTCAAACAATCCCAAAGTTGTAGAAAATCTAAGGGGTAATCTTGAAAACCATCTTTTTTGTCCCATTTTTCATCCCAGGTAAGTGAACTTACTGGCATCCGCGCAAATTGCGCTCCATTGTCGAGCATTAGATTAAACCCAATTGCTCTACCGGATATTGATGTTGCGCCAAAAACGCGACAGGGGACTAATTCGCCATAATGAGATTCTAGGTTGTGGAGATATTCGGCACGGATGAAAGCTTTAAAATGAGGGATGTTGATAGAAGATGGCATTTGATGTTAATATTGAAATTATTTATATTTTAATTTTATGCCATATAATTCGGAAGAGAAACGAGATAGTCATGGTCGTTGGACTAAAGGCGACTTAAAAGATGCCATTAAAAATAAAATTAAAGGCAAAATGAGGTTTTTTGATTCTACAGGCAAGGTAAGGGGTGTAACTGAGGTTGAACATTTCAATCCACAAGATAGAGGATTGGGGTTAAAGGAGAAATTAAAAACAAAATATTCAAAAAGACAATTGGATGCAGAAATAAATAAGAGATCCAATATTGAAATAGAAAGAATAAAAAATCAAGACGACAATAGATATTTGTTCGGTATTAATAAAAAAAATGAAGTTATTTGTTTTCACAATCATGAAAACGATGATTTTGTTAAAGAGTTAATGGATGATGCTAAGGAACAAAAATCTTTATTTTCTTATATCAAAGCTGTAGATTTATTTGGACAAAAAAGCGTTAATGATCAATTAGCAAAAACTGTTAAAAATATTGTTTCTAATGCAGTTGAAAAAGAAATATTGGGTAGTTCAAAAATAGAGATAGACGAACCCGATTTTCTCGCGCTAGGAAAACTCCAAAAAGATCCTCAAAAAAACACAAACTCATCTTCCAAAAAAAATATAACAAAACAAGAAAGTGAGTCATTAAAAAACGAAATTATCAATAAGGGCAAAAAAATAACAGATAGTTTTCAAATAAAATTAAAATTATCTAAAGCAAAAAAAGAGCTTGAAGAATATTGGAAAACATTAGAATTAGATAAATTAAATGATAGTGATATTGTTGAAGCTATACCTGAAAGCAACTATTCTCATTCACTTCAAGCTTCAGTTGGAACAATAAGAAAAAATCCTCAAATTCTGCATTCGATTAAAGCTGGACATATATTTGATGAATTACAGGAAAAAATCATAAATTCCTCTACTTTAAGTAGGCGTGAAGCTGAAAACATGGCAAAATCAAAAGATTATTCCGGTATATACTCTGAAGATGCAGAAGATAAAAACGGATTTAAAGAAGAAACAAAACAATTTGCTATAGATTTTTACCACATTGCTAATGGTTTAGGCTCTAGTGCAACACAAGGGTTTTTAAAAGCAAAAAAAGATAATAGGGCTTATTTCGACGCAAAAAAGGGATATATAAATATTGGTAATAAGCTTGAAATCAATAATGGGAATAAAGGAAAACAGACTATTTGGCACGAAATGGGTCATGCAATTGAACATGAAAATTTAGAAATAGCAAAAGCCGCTAAGTCTTTTGTCGAATCAAGGTCTTCTTCTGACAGACCTAAACCTTTAAATGATTTAGTCAAAGGTGCAAAGTACGGTGAGCATGAATTAGCATACCCAGATTCATTCATTCACCCTTATGTTGGCAGGGCTTATCCCACAGATTCAACAGAAGTTGTTTCTGTAGGGATGGAACATTTTACTGATGGGCAAAGTATGAGCAAGCTATATTCTGCCGATCCAGAACATTTCCACTTTATTTTAGGTGTATTAAATCATAAAAAGCAGAGGTAAAAATGAATTTTGAAATCATGACAAACAATGGAGTTACTCTTGTTCTGGATAATGTAAAGAATGGTAATGTTGATGCAAAAATAAAATATCTAGGCAACAAAGTTGACATTGTTGATATTAAATTTTATCTTGATCATCAGGCTTATGGTATATATGGTCATAGTATGAATAGTTTTGCCACAAATCCTATAGACCTATATTCGGCATTAATGCAAAGCAAATATGATCCCAAGATCGTTTCTGGCGCTATTCTAGTTTCTAAGTACGATCCGGAAATCCCAGAAGGTGCAATGACTTAATTGAACAAAACTATTGACTTTTGAGCTATTTCTCGCTACCTTTAAACTAAGTTAAAAATTTTTCTAAAGGCGACGATTGCTGTATTTGAGATTGTCTGGAAAACAATCAGAGCGTTAGCTCAATCAAGTCAACGGTAGTCGTCTATTTTTTTATTCGTTTTATTGACTTCTCGACAATCCGATGCTAGTATAGATTTAATTTAATCTCAATACCAAGAGACAAAATAGATAACCCGCATTTTAGCTCACAAAGGAAATCTATGTCTAGAATAGTTTACGCACCGCTTCACGTTCATACCGAGAACAGTTTTCTCGATGGCGCATCAAAAATTCCTGCGTCTATAAATCGAATTTTAGAAATTGGTCAAACAACTTTAGCAATTACCGATCACGGGGTAATGCATGGAGCCATAGAATTAATTAAGAAGTGTCTAGCAAAAGGCATTAAGCCCATTGTTGGGAATGAAATGTATTGCATTCCTCACAAAGATTTAAAGGCTCCCTACAAAGGTAAACGTTACCACCTAATAGTCTTGGCTAAAAACTTCCAAGGCTACCAAAATCTTTGTAAGCTAACCACAAAAAGCCACCTAGAGGGATGGCAGGGCGGAAAGGGTATATTTGCTAGACCATGTATCAACAAAGAGGCTTTAGCTGAAAATAAAGAAGGATTAATAATTCTTTCTGGCTGCATTGGTGGCGAAGTTCCCCAAGCAATAATCAATGGCGATATGGATAGGGCAAGAGAATTGGCGCTTTGGTTTAAACAAGAATTTGGTGAAGATTACTATATTGAAATTCAAGACCACGGACGCAGGGGGAAGCAGGGAGAAAAATTGGGTGATAACAAGCAAGAAGACGGAAAACTGATTTCCGAGGCTTGGCTGAATCGCCAATTAGTAGACCTAGCTAAAGAACTTGGGATTAAATGGGTAGCTACGAATGATTCTCACTTCGTCTGTGGTGAGGATGCTGAAGCGCACAACACGCTTGTTGCTATTAACTCAAGCAAAAAATTTGCAGATGGCTACACAGGTACAGAATATCTCAAAACCCAAGATGAAATGTTGTCTCTTTTCAGAGATCATCTTGAACCTTGGGAGATTCGTAAAGCTATAGTTAATACTGCGCGTGTGGCTCAAAAAGTTGAAATTTATGACAAAGATTTATTTGGTCACAATCGCGCACCTAAGTATATCTTCCGTGGCAAGTATGAAAAATATAAAGATTTGGTTCCATCAGAGTTTTTGCGAAGATTAAGCAAGTCTGGACTCAAAAAAAGATTTCCTAATGGGATACCGAAAGGTTATCAAGAAAGATTGGATTACGAATTAAAGGTCGTCATTGATGCCAAGTTCGAGGAATACTTTTTGGTTGTGTTTGATTATATGAATTGGGCATTAGATAACAATATCCCCACTGGGGCAGGTCGTGGTTCAGCGTGTGGTAGCTTACTTGCATACGCTTTAAACATAACAAATGTAGATCCAATACATCACGGATTACTTTTTGAGAGATTTTTAAATCCTGAACGTAAATCTATGCCTGATGTCGATTCTGATTTTTGTATTGAGCGTAGGGGTGAAGTAATCAAATATTGTGCTGAAACATATGGTAAAGATAGAGTCGCGCAAATTTGCACTTTTACGAAATTAGCTCCCAGGGCTGCTTTAAAGGATGTTGCCAGAGTAAAGTATCTGCCTTTTACTGTATCGAATAAGCTAACTGAATACGTTCCTGTTAAACGAGGAATAGTTACGAGTTTAAAAGAATTGGTCAAAAACCCTGAACTGTCGCCTGAATTTTTTAGTCAATATCAAAATGATCCAGCAATCAAAGAGGTAGTTGATATTGCCATCAAACTTGAAGATACAAAAAAGACTTCTGGCGTACATGCTGCGGGCGTAGTAATTTCCAGCGAACCATTAGAAAACTTAGTTCCGCTAATGCGCGATCGCAAAGCGGAAGATGCGATTATTACACAGTATTCAATGGGTGATATCGAAGACTTGGGCTTATTAAAGATGGATTTTTTGGGACTTAGGAATTTAACCATTGCCAAGAAAACAATGGATATCATAAATAAGCCAGAAGTGAATCAAAAAGACATATTGGGTAGAGACACTTCGTTTAACCATTGGAATCTTTCTAATTTACCCACTGATGTACGCAAATCTTACGATTTAGTTTTAACTAGTCAACTTGAAGGTATATTTCAGTTAGAATCCGACGGTATGGGTCATGCAGCCAAAGAGTTGGAGCCAAAATCAATAGATGAACTATCAACTATTTTGGCTTTATATCGTCCTGGTATTCTTGATGCTGGATTACTAGAAACTTTCATTAAAAGATTCAAAGGTGAGGAGGAAATTACTTATCAGCACCCAAAACTTGAACCGATTCTAAAGCGCACTTTTGGCATCCCAGTGTATCAAGAGCAAATCATGAAAATGGCTCAAGAACTGGCTGGCTATTCTTTGGGTAGAGCAGACTTATTGCGTCGGGCTATGGGTAAGAAAAAACCTGAAGAAATGGCAAAACAGCGAGTGCCGTTTGTGGAGGGATGTAAGGCTAATGGGATAGAGGAAGAAAAGGCGTTAGAAATATTCGCTTTAATGGAATTATATGCGGCTTATTCGTTTAACGCCAGTCACAGTATCGCTTATTCCTATACAACCTGGTTAACCCTTTGGCTTAAAGCCAATTACCCTATTGAATTTATTTCCTGTTTGCTTTCCAGTGTTGCCGATGACTACGACAAGATAGCCAAATACTACACTTCGTCATCCGAACAAGGCTATAAATTCTTACCTCCTAACATCAATCTGTCTAGACCAGAATTTTACCCAGAACAAGGGAAAATTAGATTTGGATTAGCAAAT
>Ga0116226_10002433_pt1 | contig 16215 bp, 13 predicted proteins | sample S1TSphfallax_FD_89692 | JGI IMG/M metagenome (GOLD analysis project Ga0116226, IMG submission 89692) | Host-associated microbial communities from peat moss isolated from Minnesota, USA - S1T2_Fa - Sphagnum fallax MG | ecosystem: Host-associated > Plants > Peat moss > Unclassified | place: USA...
CAGCTCGCCCTTTCCCGTCTCGGGGGCTAGAGTCGCCGCAGCGGCGCTTGCGCTCGGAGCCGGCCCGGCTTAGCGAATGAGACCATGAACGCCCTGCAAGACCGCCGTGTGATCGCCGCCTTGGGCGGGGTGGTCGTGCTGTTGCTCGCCATCCTGATCGGGGCCTTCGCCCTGCATTCGCGAAAGCCAAAGGGCGAGGCGATCCCCACCACGGCGGCCAACGGCCTGCAGATCGATCAAGGTCAGGCGGATAACCACGCCAACGCCGGCAAGCCCGTGCGCTGCTTCGTCAACGGCCAGTTCGTGGGCATGGCGACGGTGGCGGACTGCGCCCAGAAGAATGGCGTCGCCGCCCAGGCGCTGGATGTGGGTCTCGACCCCGCCACCGGTGCGGTGACCAATCCCTCGGGCAGCCTCGCCCCGCCGCCCGCCCCCGCCCTCGCGCCTCAAGCGCCGGCGCAAGAGTCGGAGGCTGAAACGCCGGCTCCGGCGTCGGCGACGCCCTTGGGCGAGTGCCTGCGCTATGCGGGCGACGGGTGGCGCGCCGCGGCTTCGGGCGTTTCCACCGGCCAATGCGCCCGCATCCTCTATGAAGGACATTGCGCCCGCCCGGGCGAGGCGATCTATGGTCGCTGGAACGATCAGACCCTGCGCCTGATCACAGGACAGGTGCAGATGTCCGGCGACAATCGCAACTTCCACGCTCTGATGCCGCAAGCGCAGGACTGCTCGCTACCGTCCGGCTGACGGCTGGTGTAACACCGGGCGATGAAGCGGATTCGCCTATCCCCAGCCCTCGCGGCGCCTCTCGCCCTTGCAGCGCTTATCGGTCTTTACAGCTGCGACACCTCCTTGAGGCCGCCCGGCGACACCGGCGTTTGTTATCAGTATGTTACGCCGAAGGGCGAGAAGCCCCGCTTCAACGTCCTGGCGAAAAACGTGCCGAGCCTGGAGGCCTGCGCCGCCAAACTCGAAGGTATGCGCATGCGTTTTCTGATGCTCGGCGGCACTCAGAACAACATTACCGGCGCCTATCAGTCCAAGTTCCTGTTCCTGGAGAGTGCGGGGATCTTCACCGCCGACAGCTTGGACGGCGCGAGCTATATCGCCCTGGTGCGCACGGCCGACGGCAAGCTCGCGCCGCCCGGTGCTTTCAAGCAACCGTGAGCAGATCGCCATTCACAAGGGCGCTTGACTCCGTCCGTCAGATAAGAACGTAAATAGAACATCAACGCATGGTGGCCGCCGAGGGCGGCCTTGAAGCGAAGGAGCCGTTCATGGCCGGCAGCGTCAATAAAGTCATCATCGTCGGCAATCTCGGCCGCGATCCCGAGATCCGCACCCTCGGCTCGGGCGACCGGGTCGCCAATCTGCGCATCGCCACCTCCGAGACGTGGCGCGACCGTCAGTCGGGCGAGCGCAAGGAGAAGACCGAGTGGCACCAGGTGGTGATCTTCAACGAGAATATCGTGAAGGTGGCCGAAAATTATCTGCGCAAGGGCTCGACCGTCTACGTCGAAGGCGCGCTTCAGACCCGCAAATGGACCGATCAGCAGGGGGTTGAGAAATACTCCACCGAGATCGTGTTGCAGAAGTTCCGGGGCGAGTTGACCATGCTCGGCGGACGCGGGCAGGGCGAGGGCGATGACGGCGGCTACGCGCGCAGCGGCGGCGATATGGGCGGCGGCGCGAATTATGGCCGGGCCCAGCAAGGGTCGGGCCCGAAGGAGACCTTCGCCGTTTCCGACCTGGACGACGACATTCCGTTCTGAACCGGGCCGTTCTGAACGAGCCCGATCGAACCGGGGGGAGGTATGGCGGCGGCCCTGATCTGTAAATTTATTACATTACGGGGCTGTCGTTGCCGAAACGTGACGGATTTGCAAAGCTCGACCTTAGGTGCAGCTTGCGCGCATAAAACCCGACATCGCGAGGTAAACCTCTCGGCCAAAAAACGACCTGTTAGATTATTGCAGGTCGAACGCCATGTACGACGGCTCCGAGCCGCACCCTACTCGTCTCGATATCGCCCGCGCGCCGGCGCGTCGCCTTGCGGGGCGGGCAGGGCGGCCGATCTTCCTGCATGGCCTTTGGCGTAGCGGCAGCACCTATCTCTGGTCGCGTTTCCGCATGTTGGAGGAGGCGCAGTGTTTCTATGAGCCGCTCCATCACGGCCTAGCCCGACTCTCCCTGGCCCGCATCGCCCAGGACACCCCGGAGAAGATCGGCGGCAACCGCCACCCAGCCCTGACCGATCCCTACTTTTTGGAATTCGCGCCGCTGGTCGGGGGGCGAGGGGTGAAGTTCTACCGTGAAGACCTCGCCTATGACCGATATGCTCTGCGTCCCAACGAGGCGCACCCGCGCCTCGAGCGCTATGTCGCCAGCCTGATCGATCACGCGGACGGCGAGGGGCGAAGTGCTGTGCTCGGCTTCAACCGTACCGGATTGCGCATCGCCTGGTTGAAGGCGCGCTTTCCAGAGGCGGTGCATATTCACATCGACCGCGATCCGGCGGCCATCTGGGCCTCCTACGCGGCGGAGACGGCCAAGGGCAACCACGCCTTCTTTTCCATGTGGTTCAGGGTGCTGATGAACAACGCCGAGCACCCGGTTTTCGCACCCCTGGTGGAGCGGCTCGGCCTTTATCGCCGCGCAGCGCTCTTACACGGTCCAATGAAGGCTGTGCATCGCCAACTGGTGGAAGGCATGAGCGCTGCCGAGACCTATTCTATGGTCTATTACCTCTGGCTCGCCTGCACCGCCCACGCCAAGGCCGAATGCGATCTCGTGATCGACACCAGGCGGGCCGGCGGCGCGCCTTATCGCCGTGAGGTCGAGGCGGAGATCGCCGCGCTGACGGGGTGCAGCATCGACCTCTCCGACATGCGCGCCGCCGCGCCGCGGCTAGAGCCGCCTGAGGCCCTTCGCGCCCGTATCGAAGCCTCGGCCGAGGCGAGTCTGCCCTACGGCGCCCTGCCTAAGACGCCCGTCTTTGCCCAGCGTTCGCCGCAACGTCCGATCCTTCAGCGCCAAGACCTGCGCAAAGCCGCCTGAAGACGCCTAAAAGGCTGGAAAACACGGCCTTTTCTTTGCGAAAACGCGTCGCGACTGCTAGATGAAAGGGTCTCGACGCCTTCGCCGATTCCCGCGCAAATCCAGCGCTTTGACCGGCCCGTTTGCGGGCCCTTCAGACCCAAGGTTCTATTGACCGACGACGTTCCCATCGGCCCGCCTTCCGGCTCTTCCGGCGGCGGGATCGCCCCTATCACCATCGAGGATGAGCTGAAGCGCTCCTACCTCGATTACGCCATGAGCGTCATCGTCAGCCGCGCCCTTCCGGATGCGCGCGATGGTCTGAAACCCGTGCACCGGCGCATCCTGTTCTCGATGATCGAGAACAACTACACGCCCGATCGCGCCTACAACAAAGCCGCCCGCGTCACCGGCGACACCATGGGTAAGTACCACCCGCACGGAAACCTGGCGATCTACGACGCCCTGGTGCGGATGGCTCAGCCCTTCTCCTTGCGCCTGCCCTTGATCGACGGTCAGGGCAACTTCGGCTCCATCGACGGCGACCCGCCCGCAGCCGAGCGCTACACCGAAGTGCGTTTAGCCAAGGCCGCCATGCCGCTTTTGGACGACCTCGACCGCGACACGGTGGACTTCCAGCCCAACTACGACGGGCGCGAGAAAGAGCCGGTGGTGCTGCCGGCGCGCTTCCCCAATCTGTTGGTCAACGGTTCGGGCGGCATCGCCGTCGGCATGGCCACCAACATCCCGCCGCACAACCTCGGTGAAGTGGTCGACGCCTGCCTGGCCTTGATCGACGATCCGACCACGACCCTGGAGCAGCTTCTGGAGATCGTGCCGGGGCCGGACTTCCCCACCGGCGCCGAGATTCTCGGCCGCACCGGCGCGCGCCAGGCGCTGATGACCGGGCGCGGGTCGGTGATCATGCGCGGCAAGACCCACGTGGAGACCGTCCGCAAGGAGCGTGAGGCGATCATCATCACCGAGATCCCCTATCAGGTGAACAAGGTGACCATGCAGGAGCGCATCGCCGAACTGGTGCGCGACAAGCGGATCGAGGGCATCGCCGACCTCCGCGACGAAAGCGACCGCGATGGCATCCGCGTGGTGGTGGAGTTGAAGCGCGACGCGCCCGCCGACGTGATCCTGAACCAGCTCTATCGCTACACCCCGCTGCAGACCTCCTTCGGCGTCAACATGCTGGCGCTGAACCGTGGCAAGCCCGAGCAGATGGGCCTGCGCCAGATGCTCGACATCTTCCTTGAGCACCGCGAGGAGGTGGTGGTCCGCCGCACCAAGTTCGAGCTGAACAAGGCGCGCAACCGCGGTCACGTGCTGGTGGGTCTCGCCATCGCCGTCGTGAACATCGACGACGTGATCCATATCATCCGCTCCTCCGCCAATCCCAACGAGGCGCGCGAGCGCTTGCAGGCGCAGGACTGGCCGGCGGGCGACATGCTGCCCCTGATCGCCCTGATCCAGGACCCACGCACGGCGCTGATCGAGGAAAGCCGCGTGCGACTGTCCGACGAGCAGGCCCGGGCGATCCTGGCCCTGACCTTGTCACGTCTCACCGGCCTAGGCCGTGACGAGATCTTCAGCGAAGCCCAAGAGCTGGCCAAGGCCATCGCCGGCTATCTCGAGATCCTCGGTTCGCGCGAGCGGATCATGGGCATCGTCCGTGAGGAGCTCGTTGAGGTGCGCGAGCAGTTCGCCACCCCTCGCCGCACCGAGATCGTCGACGGCGATTTCGACGTGGAGGACGAAGACCTGATCCCCCGCGAGGAGATGGTCGTCACGGTCACCCACTCGGGCTACGTCAAGCGCACCCAGCTTTCCGCCTATCGAACCCAGCGCCACGGCGGCAAGGGCCGCGCGGGCATGCGGATGAAGGACGAGGATGCGGTCACCCGCGTGTTCTCCGCCTCGACCCATGCGCCGGTGCTGTTCTTCTCGTCCTCGGGCAAGGTCTACAAGCTGAAGGTCTGGCGCCTGCCGCTCGGCGATCCCAACGCCCGGGGCAAGGCCTTCATCAACCTTTTGCCCATCGAGCAGGGCGAGACCATCACCTCGATCCTGCCCTTGCCGGAGGAAGAGGCGAGTTGGGAACGGCTGGACGTCATGTTCGCCACCCGCTCCGGCGGCGTGCGTCGCAACAAGCTGTCCGATTTCGTCAATGTGAACCGAGCCGGCAAGATCGCCATGAAGCTCGATGAGGGCGACGCCATCGTCGGCGTCAGCCTCTGCACGGCGGATCAGGATGTGCTCCTCACCAGCGCCGGCGGGCGCGCGATCCGCTTCCCGGTAGACGATGTGCGCGTGTTCGCCAGCCGCGATTCCACCGGCGTGCGGGGCATTCGGTTGCTCGACGACGACCATGTGATCTCCATGGCGATCCTGCGCGCGGTGCAAGCGAGCCCGGAAGAGCGGGCCGCCTACCTCAAACAATCGCGCGCCGCCCTCAGAGCCATGGGCGAGGAGGCCGAGGATGCGGAGGCGCCGGCGGTGGAAGCCGATGACGAGGCGGTGGGCGAGGCGCAGCTGTCTCCGGAACGCTACGCCGAACTGGGCGCGGCGGAGGAGACTATCTTGACGCTGTCCTCCGAAGGCATCGGCAAACGCTCTTCAGCCTACGATTTCCGCCGCACAGGCCGGGGCGGGCAGGGGCTGTTGGCCCAGGACATGACCCGCAAGGGCGGCGTCTTGGTGGCGGCTTTCCCCGTGGAGCAGGGGGATGAGCTTCTCCTGGTCACCGACGGCGGCCAGCTGATCCGGGTCCCCGTCGGCCGCATCCGCGTCGCCGCGCGCAACACCCAGGGCGTCATCGTCTTCCGCACCGCCGAGGGCGAGCACGTGGTCTCGGTTGAGCGCTTGGCCGAAGCGTCGGGCGAGGAAGAGGAGGGCGACGAAGCCGAGGCGAGCGGGGACGCGGGGGCCTGAAGCATGGCGGTTTTCCGCGAGACGCCGCCCTTCGAAACAGCTAAGGAGCGTCCGCACGTCGGCCGACCGCGCCGGACGTAAGGCGAAACGGCCGGGGGCGGATCGGGTCATGAAACGCATAGGTCTCTATCCCGGCACCTTCGACCCCATCACCAACGGTCACCTCGACATCATCGGCCGCGCGGTGAAGCTCGTGGACAAGCTGGTTGTCGGCGTCGCCATCAACTCCGGCAAGGGGCCTTTGTTCACCCTGGAGGAGCGGGTCGAGATGGTGATGCGTGAGACCGCGCACCTCCATGACAAAGCCGAGATCGTCGCCCGGCCATTCGAAAGCCTCCTGATGCACTTCGCCGAGGAGGTGGGCGCCTCGATCATCGTGCGCGGCCTTCGGGCCGTGGCCGATTTCGAATACGAATTCCAGATGACGGCCATGAATCAGCAGCTGAATCGTCAAATCGAAACCGTATTTCTGATGGCTGATCCGCGCCACCAGGCCATCGCCTCTCGCCTCGTGAAGGAGATCGCCACCCTCGGCGGCGACATTTCAAACTTCGTCCCGCCTGGCGTGGCCGCCAGCATCCTGGCGAAGGTCAAGCGCTAGTCATTTGGAACGCCCACGCATGAAGTTTAACTCCTCTCCGCTGGCGCTGAGCATCGCCGCGACCCTGGCGCTCGCCCTTTCCGCCGGCGCCGTCGATGCGGCCAAGCCGAAGAAGCCGGCCGCAGCGCCGCCGCCGCCTGCGCCCACCGCCGAAGACTTCCGTCCCATCGATCCGGACAACATGCTGGTGGTGGACACCAACAAAGGCCGGATCATCGTCGAGATCACGCCCTTCACCGCGCCCGCCCATGCCGAGCGGATCAAGACGCTGGCGAAGCAGCACTTCTATGACGGACAAACCTTCTTCCGCGTCATCGACGATTTCATGGATCAGACGGGCGACCCCAACAACAAGGGCGACGGTCAGTCGAGCCTGCCGAACCTGAAGGCGGAATTCAGCTTCCGCCGAAGCGCCGCCATGCCCTTCGTGGTGGCGGCCACGCCTGACGACGGCCCGGTCGGCTTCATCGGCGTCATGCCGGTGATGAGCCAGCCCGACGACATGATGGCCATGACCGCCGACGGCAAGGCGACGGCTTGGGCGCAATTTTGTCCAGGAGTGATGGCCATGGCGCGCGCCAACGATCCGGATACCGGCAACAGCCAAGTGTTCTTTATGCGCCAAGCCTATCCGTCGCTGAACAAGAAATACACCGCTTGGGGCCGGGTGGTGATCGGCGAGGACGTCGTTCGCGCCATCAAGGTCGGCGAGCCGGTTCCCGATCCGCAGGACAAGATGCTGACCGTACGCTTGGGGTCGGACCTGCCCCCGGCGCAACGGCCCAAGGTTTATGTGCTCGACACCGCACGGCCGTCCTTCAAGGGGCTGATCGATAAGGTCCGTAAGGACAAGGGCGCGGACTTCTCCGTCTGCGACGTCGATATTCCAGCGGAAATTCGCTGACCACTGGACGGTGATTTGGAGCCTGTTACCGGCCCTCGTGGACGGGTGACCCTTGTGTGACCCCGTGGCTTTGATGGCCGAGCACGGCGGCATCATCCCCCTCGCCCAAGAAGCCGCGCGACGCCACCAACGCAGCAAGCATCGGTCATGGGTCGAGATCAACAGAGGCTGGTATCGGGCGAAATTGTGAGTTTGGCTTTCGCCGGCTTCCGCCAGCCTTCGCCTCGCCGCTAGACCAGGGCCCAAACTAGAGCGTCTAGCGCGAGAGCGCTTGTTTCAGCATGGCGCAGACCGCTGTCGGCACGTAGGGCTTGGGCACGAAGCTCGCACCCTCCACCCGCTGGTGCTGCAAATCCTCCCGCGCGCCGCCTGAGGTATAGACGATTTTGATATCAGGCCGGCGCCGACGGGCGCAGCGCGCCACCTCATAACCCCCGCCGCGGTCGCCCAGGTCGATGTCGGCGAACACCAGATCGACGTGTTTTGTGCTCTCCAACGCCGCCACCGCTTGTTGCACGTCTTCGGCGCTGAAGGCGTCGAACCCCTCGTCCTGCAGCACCGCCTGCATGACCTCGCGGATGAGGGCGTCATCCTCCACCACCAGAACTGTGGGCCGCGTGGTCATAGCTTTGCTGTTGAACCTCGTGCAGGTGAGCGCCGTACGCCGGAATGAATTCGTGACCAGCGAGTATGTTCCAGAAAAAGCTGAATAAGACTCTTTAGATCGGTGTAATTACAGCGGTTGAACTTGCCCGGACGGGTTATTTAACGTTTCGAATAAATTAATACAGTTTAATTTTTATCTAAATTACTTGAATATTAATTCAAGCACTTGTTGGATCCGTTCAGAAATGCAGCCTAGGCCGCAAGGACAGGCAATCGCCTGACGCAAGGCGTCAAGGGGTGCTGGCCTATCGGCGTTCTGGGGGATATGGCTCTCCAGCAGGAGCTTGCCGGACGAAGCATGGTCGAAGCCGAGAGTAGAGCACGCACGGCGGCGAATGATTTGGCGGCGGCGACCTTCCGCAGGACCATCCTCGCGGTCTTGGGCGCCGGTCTGATCGCCCTCGCGCTCATGGTCGGGGTGGCGATCTGGCTGGTGGATCGGGCGCAGACCTTCAGCCGCTGGACCGACCACAGCTATGTCGTGCAGAACGACATCAACCACCTCTCCGCCTTGATCGAACAGTCGGAGACCGCGCGGCGCGGCTTTCTGCTGGTGCCGAGCCCCACCTATCGGGACAGCTTCGTCGGCACAGAGGCTCAGATCGAGCCGCAGATCGACCGCCTGTCCATCGAGACCATGGACGACCCGATTGAGCGCGCCAACGTGAAGGGGCTTCGCGATCTGGTGAAGGCGCGCAACGACCGCGTCTCCGGGGTGATGAAGATGGCGGAGGCCGGCGAATTCGACGAAGCGATCGCCGCTTTTATCCAAGATCGCGAGCATCCGGTCTTACAGCCCTTGCGCAAAAAGCTGCAGTCCATGCTGGACGAGGAGCGCCGCCTGCTCGCCCTGCGGGTGGCGCGCGAGCGCGACAACGCAGGCATTCTCCTGGGCGTGGTCGTCATCGGCGCCGTCTTGCTGTCGCTCCTGGCGGTCGGTTCGATGTTCATCATGCGCCGTTACGCCGCCGACTTGAACCGCGCCCAAGGCGAGCTACGGGTCCTGAACGCCGAACTGGAGGAGCGGGTGAGGCAACGAACGATGGAGCTCTCGCGCGCCAACGAGGAAATCCAGCGCTTCGCCTACATCGTCTCCCACGATCTCAGATCGCCCCTTGTGAACGTCATGGGCTTCACCAGCGAACTCGAAGTGGCGCTGAAGCCGATGCGGGAATTGATCGAGGGACTGAAAGCGCGCCCGTCGGACCCCCCGCCCAAGGCCGTCGTCGAGGCCGTCGAACAGGAGATGCCCGAAGCCATCGGCTTCATCCGCGCCTCCAGCCGCAAGATGGACGGGCTGATCAACGCCATCCTGCGCCTTTCCCGAGAGGGCCGCCGCACTCTGACGCCTGAGACGCTCCTAATGGATAAGCTCGTCAGCGGCCTGATCGACAACGTCCGCCACCGTCTCGGCGAACGCGGCGCCGACGCGGAGATCGAAGGCGTCTTGCCCGACATGACCTCGGACCGGCTGGCGGTGGAGCAGGTGTTCGGCAATCTGATCGACAATGCGGTGAAATATCTGTCGCCCAAGCGCGCGGGCCGGATCGTGGTGCGCGGCCGCCGCGAGGGGGGGCTGCTTATTTATGAGGTGCAGGACAACGGCCGCGGCGTCGATCCCAAGGATCACGAGCGCATCTTCGAACTCTTCCGCCGCTCCGGCGCGCAGGATCAGACGGGCGAAGGAATCGGCCTCGCGCACGTCCGCGCCTTGATGTATCGCCTCGGTGGTACGATCACCTGCGTCTCCGAACTTGACCGAGGGGCGACATTCCGCCTCTCATTCCCCCCAATTCTCATCGACGAACGCCCATGACCGATGTCAACGACCAGACCCCCGTCACCATCGTTATGGTGGAGGACGACGAGGGGCATGCCCGCCTGATCGAGCGGAATATCCGCCGGGCCGGCATATCCAATGTGATCCGCCACTTTCTCGACGGCACCTCGGCGCTGGAATACCTGTTCACCGGCGTCGATGGCCCGATGCTGAACGGTCCGGCGCTGATCCTGCTCGACCTGAACCTGCCGGACATGTCGGGCATCGACATCCTCGCCAAGATCAAGGGCGAAGCGAAACTTAAGCGCACGCCGGTGGTGGTGCTGACCACCACGGACGACAAGGTGGAGATCCAGCGCTGCTATGACCTTGGCTGCAACGTCTACATCACCAAGCCGGTCAATTATGAAAGCTTCGCCGACGCCATCCGCCAGCTTGGCCTATTCCTGTCCGTGATCCAGGTGCCTGAGGTGGCCGAGTGAGAGAGGTCGCCGGGTGAGTTTGATCGGCGAGGTCCAGAAGGCCTCGAAGCTTCTCTATATCGATGACGACCAAGCCCTTTGCTATCTGGTCAAGAAGGGTTTGGAGCGGCGCGGCTATGCCGTCTCCACCGCCAATTCGGGCGCGGAGGGGGTGGCCATGGCCGCCGCCGAAACCTTCGACCTTATCGCCATCGATCACTATATGCCCGGCCAGGACGGCCTCGCCACCCTCGGCGATCTACGCGCCCTGGAGGCCCCCGCGCCGGTGGTCTATGTCACCGGCTCCGACGAAAGCCGTATCGCCGTCGCCGCCCTTAAGGAAGGCGCCATCGACTATGTGGTGAAGACAGGGTCGGAGGACTTCATCGACCTCCTCACCAGCGCCCTTCGCCAGGCCGAGGAGCAGCTGCGCCTGCGCAAGGAGCGGGACGCGGCGACGGAGGCCCTTCGCGCCGCCAACGCTCGTTTGGAATCCATCGTCGATCATCAGAAGGTGCTGCTACGCGAGGTGAACCACCGGGTCGCCAACAGTCTGCAACTCGTCTCCTCCCTGGTGCATATGCAGCTTTCGGCCGTGAGCGACGCGGGGGCTCGGGAGGCTTTGCGCGACACTCAGGCGCGGATCGACGCCATCATGCAGATTCACCGCCGCCTCTATACCTCCGAGAACGTGCAGGTGGTGGACATGCGCGACTATCTTGAAGGGCTGGTGGAGGAGCTTCGCGCCACCCTCACCAGCGGCGACGGCGCCCGGGTCATCGCGCTGGACGCCGCGCCGATCAGCCTGCCCACCGACAGCGCCGTCTCCCTTGGGGTGATCGTCGCGGAGCTGGTCACCAACGCCTGCAAGTATGCCTACCGCAAGGACCAGCGCGGCGAGGTGCGGGTGTTCCTGCGGCCCCTCGGCGACGCCGGCTGTCAGCTGGTGGTGGAAGACGACGGTCCCGGATTCTCGTCGTCCGAACCTGCGAAGGGCACCGGGCTCGGTCGCACCGTGATCAACGCCATGGCTCGGAACCTGGCTTCGAAGGTCACCTACGACCCCGCGCACGCAGGCGCGCGGGCGATCCTGGAGATCGGGGGCTAGAGACTGCTATGCCGTCCCGGCGGCTTTGAGCACGGCGGCACATCCTCGCCCAGACAGCCACGCGAGGAACATTCAAGCCTTCGCCAAAAGGCTGCTGCGCCGCGCGAAGGCGAAGTAGGCCAAAAGACCCAAGCCGTTCCAGACGAAGAACAGTCCGATGGTCAGGCTCGGCAGGCTGGTGAACAGGTATAGGCAGCCGAGCACGCCCAGCGGCCCGACCACGAACCACAGGGGCGTTTTGAACGGACGCACCCGCTCCGGCTCGCGACGACGCAACACCATCATGCAGACGCAGACGGCGATGAAGGCGCAGAGCGTCCCGGCGTTCGCCAGGGCGGCGATCTGGTCGAGGGGTAGGACGCCGGCGATGGCGGCGGCGATGGTGGCGGTGACGAAAGTCATGGTGGTCGGCGCACCGGTGCGGGCCGACACCTTCGATAGGGCGTGGGGCAGAAGGCCGTCCCGCGCCATGACGAAGAAGATGCGGCTCTGCCCGTACATGAAGGCCAGGATCACCGTCGGCAGCGCCACCACCGCAGCGCCGGCCACCAGGCGCGCGGTCAGAGGATCGTTGAGCCGATCCAGCACATAGACCAGGGGCGCCGAACTTTTGGCGAACTCGGCCACGGGCACCGCGCCGATCGCGGCGGCGGCCACAGCCATGTATATGACGATGCACGCGGCCATGGAGCCGATTATGCCGATGGTCAGGTCCCGGCTCGGGTCCATCGTCTCTTCCGCCGCCGTGGAGATGGTGTCGAAGCCGTAGAAGGCGAAGAAGATGATCGACGCCGCCGCCATCACCCCGATCTTCGCACCGTTCGCCCCGTGGCCGGAGAAGCCGAAGGGCATGAAGGGATGGAAGTGCTCAAGGTGGAAGGCGCGTCCGGCGATAATCACGAAGGCGGTCAGGGCGGCGATCTTGATCACCACCAGGGTGACATTGACGTTGGCGCTTTCCCGCGTGCCGAGGCTGAGAAGCGCCGCCACCACGAAGGTGATCAGCACCGCCGGCACGTTGACGATCCCGCCCGCGCCCGGCCCGGCTAGCAGGGCGTGCGGGACGAAGGGCAGGAACTCGGCCATATGGCCCGACCATCCGACCGCCACCGCGCTGCAAACCACGGTGTATTCCAGGATCAGGCTCCAGCCGACCACCCAGGCGATGAGCTCACCCAGCACCGTATAGGTGTAGGTGTAGGCGCTGCCCGCCGCGGGGATCATCGTCGCCATCTCGGCATAGGCAAGGGCGGCGCAGACGCAGACCGCCCCGGCGATGGCGAAACTCAGGATCACCGCCGGCCCAGCCAGCTCTGCGCCCGTGCCGATCAGAGTGTAGATGCCGGTGCCGACAATGGCGCCGACGCCGAGGGCGATCAGGTGCGGCCAGCGCAGGGTGGGGCGCAGGCGATGGGCGTCGTCCGTCCGCTCCAGGGCGTCGAAGGATTTGCGACGAAGAAGGCCGTTCATCCGTCGACCTTAGCCTTTGGTGAGCGCCGCCGTCGCCGCGTCAATGCGCGCGCTGTAATCGTTCAGCACCTTGGCGGTCTTGCCGACGAAGGCCTGCGCCTGCGCCCAACGCCGCCCCTCGATGGCCTCGCGCACGCCCGGCAAGGTTTTGGCGCCGTATCCGGTAAGCAGCCCCGGCGCATAGGCGAGGTTCTTGAACCACGGCCGGCCCGGCAACCCTTGGGGATCGAGCAGGGTCTGGTCGATGTCGCGCAGGAGCGCATTCACCTTGGCGGCCCGCATCGGCGCCGGCTCGCCGTCGGCGGCCAACGCGTCGTCATAAGCCTTGGCGCTGGCCTGCAGCTTGGCGGCCGCCTGATCCAACGCGCTGAAGTCGATATCCGGGACCGCGCCTTCGGCGGCCGGCGCCGCGGTCGGCGCCGCCGGATCGGAAGCGAGGCCGAAAGCGCCGCCGGCGATCAGTTTGTCTTGCGTCTCGGTCTTGGCCTTCATCTCGGCGTTGAGCTTCTTCAATTCTCCCACGTAACCCGACACCGTGTCGGCGAACCCGCCGAACTGCAGCGGCAAGACGTCGGCGTCCGCCTCGCGCAGCACCAGCCGCCCCGCCACCTTCGACAGGGCCACGCCGTAGTCGAAGGTCGGATCGCCGAAGCGCGCATAGTGTTCGAAGGTGTCGTAAGCGGAGTGATAGACGCCGCCCTGCTCGTCCTCGCCGCCGAAGCCGATATTGATGGACGCCAGGCCGAGATGTTGCAGGAAGGCGGAATAGTCCGAGCCCGATCCGAGGGCGCCGACCGGAAGATCGCCGCCTGAGGCCGCCGCCTTGGCCTCCTTCTCGAAGCGTGGGTTCGACAGCGCCTCCACCTGCAGGCTGGCGCGAAGGCGGCCCTCCACCGAGGTCTTGGTTTCGGGATCGGGCACGTCGGCGGCGACCTGATTGATCAGGCGCTGCAGGTCGTGGCTGGCCTCGGCGCCGAAGAAGCCTTTGCCGTTGGTGTCGGAGTTCACATAGACGACCGCCTTTTTCGCCAGCTCGTCCGCATGCTCCTCTGCCCATTCGGTGGAGCCCATCAGGCCCGGCTCTTCGGCGTCCCAACTGGCGTAGACGATGGTGCGCTTCGGCCGCCAGCCGGTCTTGGCCAGGGCGCCGAGGGACTGCGCTTCGTTCAGGAGGGCGACGTTGCCGGCGAGGGGGTCCCAGGCGCCATAGACCCAACCGTCGTGGTGGTTGCCGCGCACGATCCACTGCTCGGGGAATTGCGAGCCCTTCATCACCGCGATCACGTCGTAGATCGGCTTCAGGCTCCAGTCGGACCGCACCTTCAGATGCACGGGCGCGGACGAGGGGCCCATGTGGTAGGTGATCGGCAGCTGGCCGCGGAAGGTCTTCGGCGCCACAGGGCCGGTCATGGCCTGGAGCAGCGGCGTCGCGTCGGCGTAGGAGATCGGCAGCGCCGGAATGTGAAGGATGATCGGCGAGGTCTCGCGGGTCAGGCGCTTGGCGTTCAAGGTTGCGCCGACGCCGGGGGTCAGGGGGTCGCCGGCGAAGATCATCATCTTCTCCACTGAACCGCGCTGCACCCCGTCCGGCGGGCGCGTGCCGCCCTTGGGATAGGGATCGCCCGGGCCATAGCCGTCGTCGGCGGGATCGGAATAGATCAAACAGCCGACGGCGCCGTGCTCTTCGGCCAGCTGCGGCTTCAGCCCGCGCCAGCCGCCGCCGTAGCGGGTGATGACGATCTTGCCGCGCACGTCGATCCCGGCGCGCTCCAGCGCCTTATAGTCGTCGGGCATGCCGTAGTTGGCATAGACCGCCGGCGCGGTCACGTCGCCGTCGCCCTGGAACGCAAGGTAGGGCGGCAGCACCCCCTCGGGTGCGCGAGACGAGGTGTCGCCGGGGATGCCGGGCTCGTGCAGCTTGGCGACGAAGGGACGATCGCCGAGGAGCTCCAGTTTTTCTTCCAGCGGCGTCGGATAGAGCACGTGGAAGGTCTCGATGTGCGCGTCCCAGCCCCAGCTTTGGAACTGCGCCAGCATCCAGTCGGCGTTGGCCTTGTCGTGGGGCGAGCCGACCTGATTGGCCTTGGCGGACATCAGCTTCAGCCAGTCGCGTTGCTCAGCCGCGCTGAGCCCAGCGTCGAAACGGCTCTCGTCCGCCCGCTCCTTGGTCATGTCGGCGGGCGAGAAGCCCAGCATCGGCGTCTCAGCGTGCGCGCCCATGGCGATCAGCGATAAGACAGCGGCGGCGAGCAGGCGATGACGCATGAAAGGCTCCGGTTTCTATCCGAACGCGGCCGATCATGATCTCAGTGGGCCGCCCCGCGCGGACCATAGCGCGCTTTAGCGCCAGGGCCAGCAGGAAGGCGCCGCCTCCCAGCCGAACGCGCGTTAGTCGAGGCCGTGCAGGCGCTTCGCCGCGATCAGGGTGTTGCGCAGCAGGCTGGCTATGGTCATGGGGCCGACCCCGCCCGGCACCGGGGTGATGGCGCCCGCGACCGCTTGCGCTTCCGCGAAGGCCACATCGCCCACGAGGCGGGTCTTGCCGGCGGCGGCCTTCTCAGGGTCCTTGGAGGGCACGCGGTTGATGCCGACGTCGATCACCACGGCGCCGGGTTTGATCCAGTCCGCCTTGACCATCTCCGGGCGGCCCACGGCGGCCACCAGGATGTCCGCTTCGCGGCAGACGGCCGGGAGGTCCCGGGTTCGCGAGTGGGCGATGGTGACGGTGCAGTCGGCCTGGAGCAGCAGCTGCGCCATCGGCTTGCCCATCAGGTTGGAGCGACCGATCACCACCGCGCGCTTGCCGGTGAGATCGCCGATGACATCGTGCAGCAGGATCATGCAGCCCGCCGGCGTGCAGGAGGTCAGGGCGGGCAGGCCCGAGGCGAGGCGCCCGGCGTTGACGACGCTGAGGCCGTCCACGTCCTTGTCCGGATCGACGGCGGCGATCACAGCGGCGGTGTCGAGGCCGGAGGGCAAGGGCAGCTGCACGAGGACGCCGTGGATCTTGGGATCGGCGTTCAGCGTTCGCACCAGGGCCTCCAAATCGGCCTGTGCGGTCTCGGCTGGCAGCCTGTGGGTTTGCGAATGCATGCCGACGGCCAGGGTCTGCTCACCCTTGCTGCGCACATAGACGGCGCTGGCCGGATCGTCGCCCACCAACACCACGGCGAGGCCGGGGATCAGGCCGTGCTCGGACTTCAGCCGCGCCACTTCCGCCGCCACCTCGCCCCGCAGGCGTTCGGCGTA
>Ga0116226_10002434_pt1 | contig 16211 bp, 14 predicted proteins | sample S1TSphfallax_FD_89692 | JGI IMG/M metagenome (GOLD analysis project Ga0116226, IMG submission 89692) | Host-associated microbial communities from peat moss isolated from Minnesota, USA - S1T2_Fa - Sphagnum fallax MG | ecosystem: Host-associated > Plants > Peat moss > Unclassified | place: USA...
CCTCCGCTCCGACCACCAACGCGCCGCTCAGTGAGGGTTGGGCTGGGGTGAAGCAAGCAAGGCTGGGCTCTGCCCAGACCCGCAAAGGGGCACACGCCCCTTTGAACCCCCAGACTTAAGGGTAGGTGACGAAGGGGGCTTACGCGGAGGTTGCAACCTCGGAGTAAGCCCCCTTCGTCACCTACCCTTCACAGCTAAGGTCCAGGGGCTTGGCCCCTGGCGGGTCCGGGCAGCGCCCGGCTTACTTGCTTCACCCCACCCCACCCTCACCGGGCGCGCGGAGGCGGAGGGCGAGGGCGTGGAGGCCGGCGGCGAGTTCGGAGGCGAGGGCCGCGTGGACGGCGCGGGAGCGGGCGATGCGGGTTTGGCCGCGGAAGCTTTCGCTGACCATGGTCACCGTGTAGTGCGTTTGGCCGCCGGCGGCGGCTCCGGCGTGGCCCGAATGGTGATGGCTGTCGTCGGTGATTTCGAGCAGCGAGGGGGCGAACGCCTCCTGCAGCAAGGTGGTGATCCGGTCGGCGCGATTGGTCATGTGCCCAGGATGTCCCGCCGAGCGGCGCCATGCAAATGCTGGCTGCGAATGGCCGCTCGCCACAATCCCTCTTTGCAAAACGATCCACCGGTCGCACATAGGATTGCGATGACCCGACGCACTCAGCGAACCCGGGCCTACGCGCCAGATCCGGGCGCGCCTGGCCGCACCTGCGACCTGCCCGGCTGCGGCGCGTGCGGCGAATATCGCGCGCCGAAATCCCGTCAGACGCTCACCGATTATTGGTGGTTCTGCCTCGAGCACGTGCGTGCCTACAATGCCGGGTGGGACTTCTATAAGGGCATGACCCCAGGCGAGATCGAGGCACAGCTGCGTGCCGACACGTCATGGCAGCGCCCCACCTGGCCGCTCGGCCGCCTCGGTGCCACCCGGCTCGACGAGGATGCGTTGCGTGATCCGCTGCACATGATGGATCATGGCCGCCCGCGGGCGCGCAAGCCCCCTGGCGGGGAGACGCCGCAGGAGATGCGCGAGCCGTTGAACACGCTGGGGCTCGGCTGGCCGCTCACTCTGGACGAGCTCAAGCACCGCTATAAGGAGCTCGCCAAACGCCATCACCCCGACGCGAATAACGGGGATCGGGCGGCCGAGGAGCGACTTAAGACCATCAATCTGGCCTATTCCGCGGTGCGGGGCCGACTGGCCAGCGAGCCGCCTTTGGCTGCCACCGGCTGAAGTTGGCCGCGCCACCAGGCCGAAAAATCCGGCGCGATGCCGCCGCCGCCTACCCATCGCCAACCACCCGGCGTAGTGTGCTGGGGAAACCACTGGGATAGCTGGCCTATGAACAAGGTTGCCGCTTTGTCCGACACGTCCGTGGCCGATGGTCGCGCGTTGCCGACGTCCGCCATCGACATGCCGGACATCACCGTCAACGCGGCGGAGATGTTCGGCGTCGACGTGCCGCTCGACATTCCCGCCTTCTCGGTGCGCACCGAGCATGTGCCGGACATCGATCCGTCCTATCGCTTCGACCGCGAGACCACGCTGGCAATTCTTGCCGGCTTCTCGTTCAACCGTCGGGTGATGGTTCAGGGCTATCACGGCACTGGCAAATCGACCCATATCGAGCAGGTCGCCGCCCGGCTGAACTGGCCCTGCATCCGCGTCAACCTCGACAGCCACATCAGCCGCATCGACCTGATCGGCAAGGACGCGATCGTGGTGAAGGACGGCAAGCAGATCACCGAATTCCGCGAGGGCATCCTGCCCTGGGCGCTGCAGCACCCCTGCGCGCTGGTGTTCGACGAATATGACGCGGGCCGGCCGGACGTGATGTTCGTGATCCAGCGCGTGCTCGAGGTTGAGGGCAAGCTGACCTTGCTCGACCAGAACAAGGTGATCCGCCCGCATCCGAGCTTCCGGCTGTTCGCCACCGCCAACACGGTGGGCCTCGGTGACACCACCGGCCTGTATCATGGCACCCAGCAGATCAACCAGGGCCAGATGGACCGCTGGAACATTGTCGCCACGTTGAATTATCTGCCGCACGGTCAGGAGACCGAGATCGTGATGGCCAAGATGGGCATGGACATGGCCGACAAGACGCAGAAGAAGCGCGTCGAGAGCATGGTGGCGCTGGCCGACCTGACCCGCGCGGGGTTCATCAACGGCGACATTTCCACCGTGATGTCGCCGCGCACGGTTATCACCTGGGCGGAGAATTCGCGCATTTTCAAGGATGTCGGGTTCGCGTTCCGGCTGACCTTCCTCAACAAGTGCGACGAGGCGGAGCGCAGCACGGTCGCCGAGTATTATCAGCGCTGCTTCAACGAGGAAGTCGCCACCGGCAACATGGTGCGCAAGGGACCGTGACGCGATGAGCGGATCGGGGAGCGGATCGGGCAGCGGCGGGGGCGGCGGGGCCAACAAGGACGCGACGCGGGCGGAGGATTTCAAGCGCGCCACCGCGGGCGCCCTGCGCGCGATCGCCCAGACCAACGACGTGCAGGTGGCGTTCCAGCCCGGCCCCTCGGGCCTCGCCGGCAAGCGTGCCCGCCTGCCGCTGCCGACCCGCGCCTTGCCGGCCGCCGAGATGGCCAAGCTGCGTGGTGCGGCCGACAGCCTCGCTTTGCGCCTGCGCCACCATGATGACGCGGTGCATGCCGCCCGCATGCCCACCCGCCGCGAGGCGAAGGACGTGTATGACGCGCTCGAACAGGCGCGCGTCGAGGTGGTCGGCGCCCGCCACATGGATGGGGTGGCCAATAATCTGCGCGCCCGCCTGGCCGAGGAATGCGAGTCCGAGGGCTATGACCGGATGACTCGCAAGGACCAGTTGCCGATCGCGGCGGCGCTGGCCTTGTTGGCGCGCGAGCGCATGTCCGGCGAGGCTTCGCCCGAGGCGGCACGCCGGGTTCTGGACCTGTGGCGCGACAGCGTGGGCGACGTCGCCGAACTGGCCTTGGCCGAGATGGCCGGCGCAAAGAACGACCAGGCCGCCTTCACCCGCGCCGCCCGCCGACTGCTGGCGGCGCTGGATCTGGCCGAGGCCGAGGTCGATGCCGAGCCTGACGACAGCGAGGAAGGCGAAGAGGGCGGCGAGCAATCCGGCCAGCAGGACGACAGCCAGGAAGGCGAGGGCCAGTCCGAGAGCGAGACCGACAGCACCCTCGGCGCCCAGCCCGAGCAGATGGACGGTGAGGCCGCCGACGACGACAGCACCGAGGAGGCGGAGGACGAATCGGCCGCCGCGGAGGGCGACGATCGCCCTGGCGGCCCGCAGCCGCGGCGCGACAAGCCGGTGCCCGACACGGATGCCGTCTATCGCCCCTATAGCCGCGCCTTCGACGAGGAGATCTCGGCCGAGGATCTGTGCGACCCCGAGGAATTATCGCGGCTGCGCCAGCAGCTCGACCAGCAGCTGCAGCATCTGCAAGGCGTGGTATCCAAGCTCGCCAACCGGCTGCAGCGCCGCCTGCTCGCCCAGCAGACCCGCGCCTGGGACTTCGACCTCGAGGAAGGCATTCTCGATGCCGGACGGCTGTCGCGCGTGGTGGTCAATCCGATGCTGGCGCTGTCGTACAAGCGCGAGCGGGACACCGAATTCCGCGATACCGTGGTGACCCTGCTGATCGACAATTCCGGCAGCATGCGCGGCCGCCCGATCACTGTCGCCGCCATGTGCGGGGACATCCTGTCGCGCACGCTGGAGCGCTGTGCGGTGAAGGTCGAGGTGCTCGGCTTCACCACCCGCGCCTGGAAGGGCGGCCAGTCCCGCGAGCGCTGGGTGGCGGACGGCAAGCCGCGCAATCCCGGCCGGCTGAACGATCTGCGCCACATCGTCTACAAGGCCGCGGACGCCCCCTGGCGCCGCGCCCGCAAAAATCTCGGCCTGATGCTGCGCGAAGGGCTGCTGAAGGAGAACATCGACGGCGAGGCGCTGATGTGGGCGTATCGCCGGCTGCTCAACCGTCCCGAGCATCGGCGCATTCTGATGGTGATCAGCGACGGCGCGCCGGTCGATGATTCCACACTGTCGGTCAACCCCGGCAACTACCTGGAAAAACATTTGCGCGAGGCGATCCGCGAGATCGAGGGCCGCAACCGGGTCGAGCTGGTGGCGATCGGCATCGGCCACGATGTGACGCGCTATTACCGCCGCGCCGTCACCATCGTGGACGCCGAGGAGCTGGGCGGCACGATGATGAAGAAGCTCACTGAACTGTTCGACGAGGACGCCGCTTCCGCCTGGTCCCGCACGAGCACCGAACGCTCCCCCGCCATCGCGTAAGCCTTGAGCAGTAGAAGTTTTTTTGGTTCTTCTTTTCAAAAAAGAACCAAAAAACTTTTGACACTTAGCAGGGGGGCGATGCGCCCCCTTGTCGCAGCGCACCCCTCGGGCTAAGCCCTGCCGCTTGCGCGATCGTCTGCCATAAAGGTCTCCACGGAATGTTTTCACGGTTGCTTGGCATCATGTCGGCCGACATGGCCATCGATCTCGGCACCGCCAACACGCTGGTTTACGTCAAGGGCCGCGGCATCGTGCTGGACGAGCCCAGCGTCGTTGCCATCGCTGACGTGCGTGGCAAGAAGCAGGTGCTGGCGGTCGGCGAGGAGGCCAAGCAGATGCTCGGCCGCACGCCGGGCAACATCCAGGCGATCCGCCCGCTGCGCGACGGCGTGATCGCCGATTTCGAGGTGGCGGAGGAAATGATCAAGCATTTCATCCGCAAGGTGCATAACCGCCGCGGCTTCGCTTCGCCGATGATCATCGTCTGCGTGCCGTCCGGTTCGACCGCGGTCGAGCGCCGCGCCATCCAGGAAAGTGCCGAGAGTGCCGGCGCGCGCAAGGTTCTGCTGATCGAGGAGCCGATGGCGGCCGCCATCGGCGCCGGCCTGCCGGTCACCGAACCCTCCGGCAGCATGGTGGTGGATATCGGCGGCGGCACCACCGAGGTCGCGGTGATCTCGCTCGGCGGCATCGTCTATTCCCGCAGCGTGCGCGTCGGCGGCGACAAGATGGACGAGGCGATCATCAGCTATATCCGCCGCAACTATAATCTGCTGATCGGCGAGAGCAGCGCCGAACGCATCAAGATGGATATCGGCTCGGCCGCCCCCTCGCCGGACGGCGACGAGGGCCCGTATCGCGAGGTCAAGGGCCGCGACCTGATGAACGGCGTGCCGCGCGAGGTGCTGGTCAGCCAGCGCTCGATCGCCGAAAGCCTGGCCGAGCCGGTCACCGCGATCGTCGAGGCGGTGAAGGTCGCGCTGGAGAACACGCCGCCCGAACTGGCCGCCGACATCGTCGACAAGGGCATCGTGCTGACCGGCGGCGGCGCGCTGCTGTACCGGCTGGACGAGGTGCTGCGCCACGCCACCGGCCTGCCGGTGCTGGTCGCCGAGGACGCGCTGCAGTGCGTGGCCCTGGGCACCGGGCGGGCGCTGGAGGAGATGAAACGTTTGCGCAACGTCCTCACCTCGATGTACTGATGTCGCGGGCGCAATTTACCGATCGGTAAGAACCTCAAAACGCCGCTTGCTCCGCCCTCGGCAAAGGCGTTCGATAATGACGATGTAAGTCAAGGGAGCGCTGTAGGTCCGTGATTCGGCTGTCGATCCCGGTTCGCCAGGCGCTGGCGAAGCTGACGCTGCCGGTGCTGATCGCGGCGGCGTTCGGCCTTATGCTGCTCGGCAAGGCGGATGCCCTGCTGGCCGAGCGCGCCCGCATGGCGCTGGCCGACGCGCTGGCGCCGATCTATGCGGTGCTGGCCCAGCCGCTGGCCAACGCCCATGCGGTGATCGACAACGCCGACCACATGCTCAGCCTGTATGGCGACAACGCGCAACTGCGTCAGGAGAATGAGCGGCTGCGCCACTGGCAATCCGTAGCGCTGGCGCTGGATGCCGAGAACGCCACGCTGAAGGCCAATCTGCGCTGGATCCCCGATCCACCGGCGAGCTTCGTCACCGCCCGCGTGGTGGCCGACGCCGGCGGCGTCTATGCGCGCGCCGTGCTGCTGTCGCTCGGCCCCAACCATGGCATCACCAAGGGCCAGATCGCGCTCGATGATCGCGGCCTGGTCGGGCGCGTCACCGAGGTCGGCACCCGCAGCGCGCGCGTGCTGCTGATCACCGACATGAACAGCCGCATCCCGGTCACGCTGGAGACCAGCCGCGCGCGCGCCATGCTGGTCGGCACCAACAGCAACCGGCCGCGGTTGATGTATTGGCCGGAGGGCATCCAGCCGGCCGAGGGCGAGCGCATCGTCACCAGTGCCGAGGCCGGCGCCTTCCCAGCCGGCCTGCCGGTCGGCACGGTGCACTACACCGCCAACAACGTGCCCGAGGTGGAGCCCGCCGGCCGGCTCGATCGGCTGGAGGTGGTGCGACTGTTCGACTACGGCCTGCGCGGCGTGCTGGCGCCCGAGATGGTGTCCCACGCCGAAACGCCGGCGCGCCCCGATCCCCGTCAACCCGACCGTCGGCATTAGGAGGCGGGGGCATGGATGATCGCCTCCCCGGCATCCGGCCGCGTCCCACCCTGTGGCGACGGCTCGACATGTCCGCCCGCGTCGGCTTTCCAGCCAGCACCACGGCCCTGCTGCTGATCGCCGCCGCGGCGCCGCTGGGCGTGCCCGGCCAGGCCGAATGGCAGGAGGCGATTGCGCTGGGCTGTGTGTTCTTCTGGTCGTTGTTCCGCCCCGCCTCGATGCCTCCGGTGCTGGTGTTCCTGCTGGGGGTGCTCGCCGACCTGCTGGACTACGCGCCCGCCGGGCTCGGCGTGCTCAGCCTGCTGCTGGTGCACGGCTTCGCGCTGCGCTGGCGCCGCTCGCTGACCCGCCAGGGCTTCCTGCTGGTGTGGCTCAGCTTCGCCGCCGTCGCCTGGGGGGCCGCCGCCCTGCAATGGGCGCTGACCTCGCTGCTGATGTTCCGCCTGCTCTCCCCCGGCCCGGCCTTGTTCCAGGCCGCGATCAGCGCCGGCATCTATCCGGCACTCGCGGTGCTGCTTACCGCCGCCCACACCACGCTGGCCGAGCCGCGTCGTGCGTAGAGCGCGCAAATACATCGTGCGTAAAGTGCGCGAACACAGCGTGCGTAGAGTGCGCCAAACCATTTTGCGTAGAGGACACGGCGCTTGAAACGCGAGTCCCAGCGCACCGGCGTGTTCACCCGCCGCGCGCTGCTGCTCGCCGGCGGCCAGATCGCGGCGATCGGCTATCTCGGCAGCCGGCTCTACCAGGTGCAGGTCGTCGAGGGCGCCCGGTATTCCACCCTGGCCGAGACCAACCGCATCAGCGCCCGCCTGATCGCCCCGCCGCGCGGCCGCCTGCTCGACCGCTTCGGCACCGTGGTCGCGGGCAACAAGCAGAACTGGCGCGCCTTGCTGATCGCCGAGCAGACCGACGACGTCGGCGCCTCGCTCGATAATTTCTCCCGCATCATCCCGCTCGCCGACCATGAGCGCGCCCGCATCGAGCGGGAGGTGCACCGCCATCGCCGCTTCATCCCCATCGTGCTGCGCGAATCGCTCACCTGGGAGGACATGGCGCGCATCGAGGTGAACGCGCCGGACATGCCGGGCGTGCTGGTCGATGTCGGCACCACCCGCGAATATCCCTACGGCCCGACGCTCGCGCACGTGGTCGGCTACGTCGCCCCGCCCAATGAGGCCGATGTCGCGGCACAGCCGATGCTGGCCTTGCCGGGCATCCGGATCGGCCGCGCCGGCCTGGAAAAATTCCACGACCAGGCGCTGCGCGGCACCGCCGGCGAAGTGCAGCTGGAGGTCAACGCGGTCGGCCGGGTGATCCGCGAGCTCGATCGCCAGGAGGGCACGCAGGGCCAGGAGGTCGGCCTCACCATCGACGCCGACCTGCAAAAGACCGTGCTCGGCCATCTCGGCGACGAGAGCGCCAGCGTCGTGGTGCTGGACGCCCGCAACGGCGAGGTCATGGCGATGGCCGCTAACCCGTCCTTCGACCCCAGCCTGTTCAATTCCGGCATCTCCCAGGCGCAATGGGTGGATTGGACCAGCAACCGCAAGGCGCCGCTGATCAACAAGGCCACCAACGGCCTGTATTCACCGGGCTCCACCTTCAAGATGACCGTCGCCCTGGCCGCCCTGGAGGCCAAGGCGCTGTCGGTCAACGACCACATCAACTGCCCCGGCTATCTCGATTTCGGCGACCACCGCTACCATTGCTGGAGCAAATACGGCCACGGGCTGCTGGATCTGCAGGGCGGCCTGAAGAACAGCTGCGACGTGTTCTTCTACGAAACCGCCCGCCGCGTCGGCATCGACCGGATCGCCGCCATGGCCAACCGCCTCGGCCTCGGCGTGCCGCTCGACATCGACCTGCCCGGCACCCGCCCCGGCCTGGTGCCGACCCGCGCCTGGAGTGCGAGCAAGGGCCGCGCCTGGAACATCGGCGACACCATCGTGTGCGGCATCGGCCAGGGCTATATCCAGCTCACCCCGGTCTCGCTCGCCACCATGGTGGCCCGCGTCGCCACCGGCCGCGCGGTGCAGCCGCATCTCACCCGCACCGTCGGCGGCGTGCTGCAGCCGGGCTCCAAGGCCGAGGACTGGCCCTTGCTCGGCCTGCCGGAGCGCGAGATGCACGCGGTGCGGGAGGGCATGTGGGCGGTGGTCAACGAGCCGCACGGCACCGCCCCGCTCGCCCGCCTGCCGATCCCCGGCATCCAGATGGCCGGCAAAACCGGCTCCGTGCAGGTGCGCAACGTCAGCCGCGAGGCGCGCGAGCACGGCTACAAATCCGACAATCTGCCCTGGGAATTCCGCCCGCACGCGCTGTTCGTCGCCTTCGCGCCCTATGACGCGCCGAAATACGCCATCGCCCTGGTGGTCGAGCACGGCAACGCCGGTGCCGACGTCGCCGCCCCCATCGTGCGTGACATCATGGTCGACGTGCTGGCCCGCGATCCCGCCAGCCGCGTCGAGCCACCCCCGCCCCAACGCGTGGCGGACCGCACGTGACCGCCCCCCGCGCTTGGCACCATGATGCCGGGCGCGGGACGATCTCGCCGGCCAAGAGTTTGTCAATTCGCCAGTTTGACGCATGACGCGCGCCATCGTCGTCGCGCGCCCTTTGGCCGTCATGCTCGCCAGCCTCGCCATTCTGCTCCTGGCCTTCACCCCCGAAGCGGCCGCGGCGGTCCGCGTCTGGATCGCGTCGACCGCCTACAACCACGGCTTCCTGGTGCTGCCATTGACCGGCTGGCTGATCTGGGACCGCCGACACCACCTCGCCGCCACCCCCATCGCCCCCTGGCCCGCCGCCGCCATCGCCGTCCTGCCGCTGGCCGCCGCCTGGTTCGCCGCCAAACAGCTCGGCGTGATGGAAGGGCGACAATTCGCCGCCCTCGGCCTCGCCGAACTGCTGGCCGCCGTCATCCTCGGCCGCCAGATGACCCGCGCGCTGGCCGCCCCCCTGCTGTTCCTCACCTTCCTGGTGCCCTCCGGCGCCTTCCTCACCCCGCAGTTGCAGATCATCACCGCCGGCTGCATCGATCTCGGCCTCACCCTCCTGCGCATCCCCCATTTGTCGGACGCGCTGTTCATCGAGATCCCCGAAGGCCGCTTCGTGGTCGCCGAAGCCTGCGCCGGCCTGCGCTTCCTGGTCGCCTCCGTCGCCTTCGGCACGCTCTACGGCTTCATGCTCTACCGCGACCTTATCCGCCGCGTCGCCTTCATCGCCGCCTGCCTGGTGGTGCCGATCCTCGCCAACGGCCTGCGCGCGCTCGGCATCGTCGTGCTCGGCCACGCGCTCGGCAGCGCCCAGGCCGCCGCCGCCGACCACCTGATCTATGGCTGGGGCTTCTTCGCCGTCGTCACCCTCGGCCTGGTCGCCGCCGGCCTGCCATTCCGCCAAGCGGACCAATCGACGACCGAGACAGAAAACCGCACCGCTGGTATGGACAAGACCGTCGCGCGCCACCCAACGGCCCGCGCGCTGCCTCGGGGATCCGCGTGTCACTCAGCTCGTTCGCGACCGCCATTCTGATCCCGCCACTGAACTTCATCAGCTGGGGCGCCGCCGGCCTCGTTCTGGCGGTCACCCCCACCCCACTGCGCCGCCTCGGCCGCCTGGCGGCCGGCCTCGCTCTCACAGGCCTCATCATCGCCTCGCTCCCCGCCACCGCCTCCCTCCTGATCAACTCCCTGGAGGCCGGCCTGCCCCACATGATCGCCCCACAGCAAGGCGGGCAGCCCGGCGCCATCGTGATCCTCGGCGGCGACGGCGCCTACGGCGCGCCAGGCGGCATCGAGCCCGGCAGCGATATCGGCGCCCTCTCGCTGGAACGGGTCCGCGCCGGCGCCCTCCTGGCCCGCCGCACCGGCCTGCCCTTGCTCACCACCGGCGACAGCCTCGAACCCCACGCCATCCCGATCGGCCAGCTGATGGCCACCAGCCTGCATGACGACTTCGCCACGCAGGCCCGCTGGGTCGAGCCGGACGCGGTCGACACCTGGGAAAACGCCCGCCTCAGCGCCGCCATCCTGCGCCAGGCCGGCATCGACCAGGCCTACGTCGTCACCGACGCCTGGCACATGAAACGCGCCTTGATCGCCTTCCGCCGCGCCGGCATCACCGCCACCCCCGCCCCCGTCCGCTTCGACCGCCCGCTGGAATTCGACAGCAACGCGCTGACCCCACACATCTCCGCCCTGGCCGACTGCACCTACGCGGTCCATGAATGGATCGGCATCGCCTACTACCTGCTGCGCCCCTGAGCACGCATGCGCATCCTCTACAGCCATCGCATCCATGTGCATGACGGCCAAAGCCTGCATGTCGAGGAACTGATCACCGGCCTGCTGCAGGAAGGCCACGACGTCCACGTCGTCGGCCCCGGCTTCTACCACGAGGCAGGCTTCGGCGGCCGCAGCTCCAAGGTCGCCCTGCTGCGCCGCCTGCTGCCCGGCGCCCTCGGCGAACTCGCTGAGATAATCTACAATGTTCCGGCCTATCTGCGTCTGCGCCGCGCCTGCCGCACGTTCCAGCCTGAGCTTATCTACGAGCGATACAGCCTGTATTTTCTGGCCGGCCGCAGGCTCGCCCGCCGCCGGCGCATCCCGTATTTTCTCGAGGTCAACGCGCCGGTCGCGATCGAACGCGCGCACTATACCGGCATGCGGCTGCGCCCGCTGGCACGCCGGCTGGAACGCCTGGTGTGGCACAGCGCTGATCGCGTCATCGTCATCACCAACGTGCTGGCCGCGATGATCGCCGCCGCCGGCATCCCGCCCGAACGGATCGGCGTGATCCCGAACGCTGCCGTGGCCCAGCGCTTTCTGCCCCGCCCATGGAGACCGGAACAAATGTTGCCGCGACCGCTGGTGATCGGCTTCGCCGGCTTCGTGCGCGCCGCCCACGGGCTGGACGCGGTCATCCGCGGCATGGCCGATCATCCGGAATATCGCGCCCTACGGCTGCTGGTGATCGGCGACGGGCCAGGCCGCGGCGCGCTCGAACAGCTCGCCGCCAGCCTCGGCATCGCCGGCCGCGTGCGCTTCACCGGCCTGGTGGAACCCGAGCGCCTGCCGGACCTGATCAACGATCTGGACATCGCCCTGCTGCCGCGCGTGGTGCCCTACGCCTCGCCCTTGACGATGTTCGACTACATGGCGGCCAGCCGCGCCATCGTCGCACCCGATCAACCCAACATCCGCGAAATCCTCACACACGAACAGACCGCGTTGCTGTTCGACCCGGCACGCGAGGACACATTGTGGGAAGCGGTCGCGCGACTGGTCGCCGACCCCGCGCTGCGCGTCAGCCTGGGCCTCGCCGCCCGCGCCGAACTCGACCGCAGCAACCTCACCTGGCGCGGCAACGCCGGGCGCGTGGCGGCCATGTATCGGGAACTCGTGGCGAACGGTTTTGGGGGTGACCATCGGAAGCAAGTAAGCCGGGCTCTGCCCGGACCCGCCAGGGGCCAAGCCCCTGGACCTTAGATGTGAAGGGTCTCTGACGAAGGGGGCTTACTCGGAGGTTGCAGCCGGTTTGTCAGCCCCCTTCCTCAAACACCCTTAAGTCCGGGGGTTCAAAGGGGCGTGTGCCCCTTTGCGGGTCTGGGCAGAGCCCAGCCTTCCTTGCTGCCGAACGATCACCCCCAAAACCGTTCGCCACGAGCCCCCCGGATCACGCCGCCTGCTCCAGCGCCGGCTCGCCCAGCAGGGCGGCGGCGACGCCGGCTGGCGTATCCGCCCGGCCGCCCAGGAGGCCCAGGAATATTTCACAAAATCCATCGATGGCGCCAAGGAACTCTCGGCGAGCCATGGCATCGCGCACATAGGGTGTGGCGCCCGGCAGCAGCGAGCTGCTGTGATAGGTCAGCATGAACAGCCGCTGTCCCGCGGCCAGCCCCGCGCGGGTCTGCGCGATCATCTCAGCCAGCGTGTGGCCCTCCGGCGTCAGCCGCAACCGCTGCAACAGCCCCAGCCGGGCCGCCACGCCGGGCACATGCAGCCGACGCGCGAACCGACCCGACAGATGCGGAAACAGCCGCGGCCCCCGGCGCGCCAGCCGCCCGGTGAAGCCCACCGACAGCGGCAGCGCCACCACCCCGCCCGAGGTCACGAACGGCCGCGCGTCGCGGGTCGAAAAATCCGGCCCCGCCTCCCGCGAGAAATCCGTGAAGGGCACGATGCTGGCGTCGATCCGGTAGCCGAGCTCGCCGAGGATGCCCGCCGTCGCCGGCCCCAATCCGTAGCGACCCGCTTTATACAGCCTGGGCGGCCGCCCGAACGCATCACAGATCCGCGCGGTCAGGGCGGCGAGCTTGGCCCGCTCCACCGCCTGCGGCAGATTGCCGGGATAGGACGACCGCGCGTCGAGCGGACCGCCGTGCGGCGGCGTCACCCACGGGTGCAGATGCGCGCCGATCTCGCAGCACCCCGCACCGGCCATGCCACGCAGCAGCCGGCTCGCCGCGCCATCCTCGGCAACCGCGTAATCCACCGCATAGGTCGGCACCACGCCATGCCGGTCGAGGATCGCTTGCGCCATCGGCTGCAGCGCGATGTTGTCGACCGACACATGCGCGGGGTCGAACGGGGCCGACCAGTCGAATTCCTCCTCGGTGTCCACCACCACGATCAGTGTCGGCTGATCGAACACATGATCGTCGAGCTGGCGGAGCGGCGGGAACACCATGGCGGCCCATTATCGTAATGAATACGTAATGATATATCTCACGTCCAGCGCCGGTGCGTCCAGCATAATTGACCCATCGCAACGATTTTTGGTATGATATCGTAATATAGTGTTCGCGAACCGTCCGCACCAGGAACGCCCCACGCCATGCCGTCCACCGAGGCCATCACCGCATTGTTCCTGCCCAACGTCCGCCAGCGCGGCAGCAGCCGGCAGGCCGGCCATGGCCCAGACCGGGAGCGCGAGCGGCGGGGCTTCGCCGCCCACGGCATCATGCAAGCCGATCGCGACCTGCACCCGTTCCCGCTCAACCCGCTGGCCCGACACGGCACATTCTATGCCGGCTTCGACCTGCTGCGCGCGCTCCGTGTCCTGCTGTTCGACCGCCGCGCAGACGTCATCGTCTCGGTGTTCGAGTCCAATATCGCGATCATCCTGTTGCTGGGCCGCCTGCTGCGCTTTCCCCCGCGCATCGTGCTGTGGACGGTCTCCGCGCGCGGCTGGTACTGGCGGGATCGGGTGCTGGATTTCGTGCTGCCCCGCGTCGACCTGGTGCTGGTTCACACCAGCGCCGAAAAGCGCGCCGTCGAGCGCCGCCATCGCCTCAAGGCGCCCGCCGAGTTGATCGGCTTCGCGGTCGACGACCGGTTCTACCAGCCGATGCCGATCGAGGATGGCGGCTACATCCTGGCGGTCGGTGACGACATCGGCCGCGACTACCCGACGCTGATCGCCGCCTGCCAGGGCACGCCGCTGCGCCTGGTGCTGCGCACCTCGACCAACCCCCCGGTGCCGGCCGACATGCGTGACCAGGTCAGCATCCGTCCGCGCCTCACCTATCCCGCTTTGCGCGAGCTGTATGCGGCCGCCACCATCGTTGTCACCCCGCTGCGCCGCGGCGTCGAGCACAGCAGCGGCATCACCGCCATCTACGAATCGATGGCCATGGGCCGCCCGGTGATCGCCACCGACGCGCCGGGCACCCGCGACATCCTCCGCCACGGCCACACCGGCCTGCTGGTCGCCGCCGGAGACGTCGCCGGACTGCGCCAGTCGCTGCTCGCCCTGGTGCGCGATTCCGGGCGCCGCGCCCGCCTCGGGGCCGCCGCCCGTGCGGCGATCGACAGCGAGGCGATGTCGTATGACGGCTACATCACCCGCTTCGCCGCCGGCTTGCGGCGGGCCACCGGACGGGTATGAGTGCCGCTCGCGATCAGACTGCCTCCACCGGCAAGGTGCTGCTGCTCGGCGACGACACCCGCAGCTTTCTCACCATCGTTCGCTCGCTGGGCCGTCAGGGCATCGCGGTGCACGCAGCCCCCCAGAACTTCATCGCCCCCGCGCTCGCCTCGCGCCACATCATCAGCCAGCACCGCCTCCCGTTCTGGGTCGGGGATGGCGCGGACTGGCTGGCCGCCATGCACCGCCTGCTGGCCGCCGAACAGTTCGACCTGGTGATCCCCTGCGACGAGACCGGCCTGCTGCCGCTCCAGGCCGGCCGCGCCACCCTGTCGAGGCTCGCCCGCCTCGCCATTCCCAATGACGCCGCGATCGCCGCCTTGTTCGACAAGCACGTCACCCGCACCCTCGCCGCCAGCCTGGGCATTCCCGTGGCCCCCGGCCGGCCGCTCACGGCCGCCGACACAGCGGCGGGCATCGCCCGGGAATTCGCCCTCCCGGTCGCCGTCAAACCCCGCCGCTCCTTTCGCCTGGAGCAGCTCGACCGTCGCGGCCGCGTCATCCTCGCGGACAGCGAGACCGCGCTCGCCCGGGCGCTCGCGGACGTCGGGCCGGACAGCCATATCGTCGAGGCGATGCTCCCCGGCCACGGCGTCGGCGTGTCGGTGCTCGCCCATGGCGGCCGCCTGCTACAGGCGTTCGAGCATCATCGGGTGCGCGAGGGCCCATCCGGCAGCTATTACCGCGTCAGCGCGCCGCTCACGCCGTCCTTGTTCGACGCCGCCGCCGCCCTGCTCGGCGCGCTCGACTATACCGGCCTCGCCATGCTGGAATTCCGCGTCGATCCAGACCGGCGTCGCTGGGCGCTGCTGGAGGTCAACGCCCGCCCCTGGGGCTCGCTGCCGCTGCCAGTGGCGCTCGGCGTCGATTTTCCGGCCCGCTGGTACCGCCTGCTGGTCCAGGGTGAGGAGACCACCAGCGTGCCCTACCGCGCCGGCATCTTCGGCCGCAACCTGCTGCCGGACCTCGAGGCCGGTCTCGCCACCCTGCCGGCCCGGTTGCGCCATCCCGCGCGGCTCGCCGGCGGCGTCGCCCGTGAGCTCGCCCGCCTGCTCTCGGGGGGCGAGCGGCAGGACGTGTTCACCATCACCGACCCCGCTCCCGCCTGGCACGAAGCCACCCAGCTGCTCGGCCGCGTCGCCCGCCGGCTGCCCTCGCCCGCCCGCATGGTCCGCGACCGCCGCGCCGCCGCCGGCGCCCGCGCCGTGCTGTTCCTCTGCCAGGGCAACATCTGCCGCAGCCCGTTCGCCGCCGCCGCCCTGCGCCACGCGTTGCCGCCGGGCAGCCCGGTCTCCGTCGCCTCCGCCGGCCTGCTCCCCCGCGCGCCCCGGCCCGTCACCGAGGCCGGCCGCCAGGCCGCCGCCGCCCACGGCATCGACCTCACCGACCATCTGTCCCACGCCGCCACCGACGCCGACATCGCCACCGCCGACCTGGTGGTGATCTTCGACGAAACCAACCGCGCCGCCCTGCGCCGCCGCCACCCAAAGCCAGGCTGCCCGGTGATCCGCCTGGCCAGCTTCACCAACGACGCATCCGACATCGCCGACCCATTCGGCGCCCCCGACGCCATTTATCACGCCACCTACGACCGCATCGCCGCCGCCGTCGCCCGCCTCGCCGTGGCCCTGGTGCACCGGTAATGCCGACCGGACTGGGGGTGGCCCGTCGGAAGCAAGGAAGGCTGGGCTCTGCCCAGACCCGCAAAGGGGCACACGCCCCTTTGAACCCCCAGACTTAAGGGTGTTTGAGGAAGGGGGCTGACACCGAGGTGGCAACCTCCGAGTAAGCCC
>Ga0116226_10002435_pt1 | contig 16205 bp, 13 predicted proteins | sample S1TSphfallax_FD_89692 | JGI IMG/M metagenome (GOLD analysis project Ga0116226, IMG submission 89692) | Host-associated microbial communities from peat moss isolated from Minnesota, USA - S1T2_Fa - Sphagnum fallax MG | ecosystem: Host-associated > Plants > Peat moss > Unclassified | place: USA...
GCGAGGCCGCCAACAGGGCAAGGTAGATCAAGGCCATGCGCGTAATGGTTTTTATTCGGCTCGAACCTGCCGCATTGGCCCAGCCATGTTCCAAACTCTCAACATAGGCTTGCGCAGAACGCTGCGGCAGAAAATGCAGGGCGCCCAGGAAAGCGCCGACAAAACGGGTACCACCGGCGCTGCCGAACTGTTTGGCATAGGCAAGCTCCACCCGCTCGATCCCGCTTGGGGTCGATCTCCGGCCGGCGGCGAGCAAACGTGAAACATCGAGGTAGATGCGCATCTTACGCTTTAGTTGAGTCGTTCAAATTACCGATCCACCTTAAGTTGGTTTCATCTCCCGAAGCGCATTTTATCGTTGTGATACCGGTATTTCGCGGCTTTACAAAGCATCATCGGCTAATCGCAGTTTGTTTATTTTGCAAAATGATGACGGTTTTGCGGACCCGCTGCTAATTGCTTGACGCATGTAACTGCAGCATGTCAAAGTATTTTAAGGCTTTATTTACTTCGATGAAGCGCGCTCCATAAAAAAAGCCGAGCGTTATCTGTACTAACGATGGCTTGAAAAGAAACATGTTCCGTGTCTTCCGCGGGGGGATGATCGGGGCGAAGGTGTCGCTTTGGTTGCACCATGTTGGTCAAAGGTGGTGTGGGATTGCAATGTTTGACGCGTTTCGTGAAAATTTTGCAGAAAACCGAAAGTTTTTCTTCCGCTATACCTGGAAGCTGAAGCTCGCATCGCTGCGGGCGGGGCGCCAATTGCAGCATGTTCACGGCAGGCCGGATGGGAAAAAGCTGGGCTCGGTGATCGCGGTTGTGCCGTATTATGGCGACCACCAGATTCTGTCCTGGTTCCTGAATTATTACCGGGAACTCGGCGTCAAATTTTTCGTATTCCTGGATATCTCCGCGGACCGGGATTTGCCGGTCTGGCTGGAATCGGCAACGGACTGCGCGGTCTGGCGGCCGCGGGGATTCATGCATCCCGGCAAGACGATTGATGCGTTGAATTACCTGCGCCATCATTATGCCCGCGGCAGATGGTGTTTGTCGGTTGAACCCTATGACTTTTTGGTCTTCCCGAAATGCGAAACCCGGCATATCCGCGACCTGACCGATTTTCTGGAGAGCGAACAGCGCAAGCATGTGTTTGCGATTGTGGTGGACGCCTATGGCGACCGTCCCGCCTCGGAACTGAAGGCCTCTGCCGAGGTCTCGCCGTTTGAGCAGTTGCCGTTTTTCGACCGGTTCGGATATCAGACCGCGGCCGAGGAGGCTTTGAGCGTCATCCCGATTCGCGGCGGCGTGCAGCGCCGGTATCTATACGGCGACGAGCCGCAGCGGGCGCCGGCGCTGAACCGCATTCCACTGCTTAAATTGAACTGGGATTGCTATTATCTCGCTTCGACGCGGATTGCCGTGCCGGCACTGCACAATACGCCGCATTCGCAATGGCATTCGACCACCACCGCCTGCCTGCTGCGCTACGCGCTGCTGGGCAGCGAGATGCCGCTGCACATCGCCAAGCAGGCCGAGCATGGCCAGCTTTATCCCGACAACGTCACCTCGCTGTTTGCCGGCAGCGAGGCCATGACCTCGGCGATGCTGAAAAACGAGGGGAGCCAGAAATTCAGCTCAAGCCGGGACCTGCTGGATTGCGGCCTGCTCAATAATGGCCAGTGGTTCTGATGACGTTGAAAATCAGCTTCATCATCATCGCGCATCAGCACCCGGCCATCGTTCTGCGGCTGGTCAATGCGTTGACCGAGGCCGGCCATACGGTGGCGCTGCATTACGACAAGAAGGCCGATCGCGAGGATTACAGAACACTCGAAAAGGCATTTGCCGGAAATCCCGCGGTCAGGCTTGCCCGGCGGGTGAAGGTGCATTGGGGCGAATGGTCGATCTGCGAAGCGACGCTGAACTGCATTGATGAAATCGCCGCTGCCGGCTGGGAGCCGGATTACGTCTATTACGCCAGCGCGTCCGACTATCCGATCCGCAGCTCCGACGAGCTGGTCGCGTTCCTGACGCGGAACAATGGCAAGGAGTTCATCGAGGGCGTGCCCTCGGATAAGCAGCGCTGGGTGAAAGGCGGGCCGCAGGAGGAGCGCTATCAATATCACTTCTGGTTCAACTGGCGCGACCAGTATCAGCTGGCCAGTTTTTCGCTGGATATGCAGAAAAGACTCGGGCTGAAGCGGAAATTCGTGCTGGGGCTGGAACCGCATATGGGCTCGCAATGGTGGGTGCTCACCTGGAAGACGCTGCAGCGCGTGATGGATCTGGCCAACCGGCCCGGGGTGCGCAGGTTTTTCAAGACCACATTGATCCCCGACGAACTCTTTTTCCAGACGCTGGTCTGCAATCTGGTTCCCGCATCGCGCATCGTCGCCCGGCCGCTGACCTTGTATCAGTTCACCGACTACATGATCCCGCTGATTTTCTGCGTCGATCGGGTTGAATACCTGATGCGTCAGCCCTTCTTCATGGCCCGCAAACTCTCGCCGCACCGCATGGCGCTGTATGACGCGCTCGATAAGATCTGGCTTGGCCATTCCGAGACGCTGTCATTCGCCCATGACCGCGTTGCCATGATCAGCCCGGAATATGAGACGCTGAGGCTGGCGCACCGCGATGGTGTCAAGGGATTGCCGCTTTACGGCAAGCCGGTGCCGGACTGGTATGAGGATCTGGCCCGGCTGGAAGAGACGTTTTTTGCCGTCATTGGGCTGAGCGTCAGCGAATTGCGGATTGCCTATCTGTTCCTCTCATGTTCGCAGAAATTGCTTTGCCACGGGCAGATCTTCCATCCGAAATGTATCGAATTCGCCTATGGCCGGCAGGAATTTGCCGGATATACCAGCAACGCCATCAAGCTGCGCGACACGTCCGCGCCCAATTTCGTCGCCAATCTGGTGCGCGCCGAGCCGCAAAAGGTGACCGGCTTTCTGATCTATTCCGATCATGGCTGGCACATACCGGAGATTATTTTCGATCAGCCCAATCCCCGGGCGCTGCTTCTGCGCGGTGATCCGCTGATCGCCTTCGCGGAATTCGTCTGCGGCGGCAATTTCACCCTGCAAGACCGCATCGACTGGAACATGATCGATGCGATGCCGCCTTCGGTTTTGGTACGTAAATGGAATGAGTTTCTGCCGCAATTCGAGGCCCGGCTGCAGAAGCTCGACAGGCTGGTGCAATCCGGCATTGAGAAGAAGCGCAACAATAATTGGAACTGGCTGACCGAGGTCGATCTGGATATCACCCGCAATTCGCGGCTGCACAGCCAGAGTTTCATGCGCATCCGCTCCGACCTGGCGGGCTGGGCCGGCATGACGCTGGCCCGCTGGCGCGACTGGATGATCCCGGCCGGAAAAAATCTCGGCATTCAGATCTCCAACATGATCCCGACCGAGACTTCGCGCGAGGTGACCACCATGCTCGCCGGTCTGGAGGCGGGCCGGAAGATGTTGATCAGCGCGCTGACCGCCGGCGGTGCCACATTGGCCGCGGATTACGACACGCCCGAGGAGGACGACGAGCCCATCGACTTCGGCGCGCGGGCCAAAAGAGTCCGATAAATGAGCCGCCGCGAACCTTCCGCGGGCGCGGCATTGCGCTTGCTTTCGGTCTGCGAACGCGCCGAGGAGGCCGCGGCGATGATGCCGGTGCGGGCGCGACGGCTACGGAAAAAATGCAATAAGGAGAAACGGCATGAACCATAGCGCGCCGAACGCCGAGCCACTGCTGGACAGTCTAAGTGACGGCACGGATGAAGAAGGCTTTGGGCCGGGCAAGCTGCTCGACTATGTTCCGGAATATGAGAAGATCGATGGCTGGCTGAAACTCCCCGAGGCGGAGCTGTTGTTTGAAGCCGCGATGTCCGTGCGGTCCGGCTGCATCGTGGAGATCGGCAGCTATCGCGGCCGGTCCACCGTGGCGCTCGCCGCCGGGTCACGGGCCGGGAAGAAGGCGCCGGTATTTGCCATCGAGCCGCATGAGCATTTTATCGGCCTGAAGGGCGGCGCGTTCGGCCCGAATGACCGGCGGGCGTTTTTCCGGACCTTGCTGCATACCAAGCTTTTTTCGATCGTGCGGCTGTTGAACACCACCAGCGCGGTGATAACGCCTGGCTGGGACAAGCCGGTCGGGCTGCTGTTCATCGATGGCGACCATCGCTATGACTCCGTCTGCTCGGATTTTGCGCTCTGGCGGCCTTATCTGATGCCGGATGCCATTGTCATTTTCAATGACGCGAACGGCCCGGGTCCGGCCCAGCTGATCAATGAACTGATCCGGGACGGAACGCTCAGCCATGCGCATTCTGAAGGCAAGGTGAGCATCACGCGTTTCAAGGCCGTCGAGACCACCATCGCGCCTGACAGCGTCATCCATCAAACCGACGTTTCGATTTATCCCAGCCTGATGGTCGACCCCGATATCAAGGAACCGGGGCAGAATATGGCGACGGTCGGCCATGGCGTCTATTACGGCGGCAATGGCAGCTATCTCTATCAGCCGATTCCGAAATGCGGCTGCACCAGCATAAAGACCACCTTGCTGGAGCTGGAGAACCTGCCGGTGAGTCCCGATGAATGGGCGCGGCACAACAAGGAGCGCAATGGTTTTCCGGGAACCGACACGCTGACGCCGGCGCATCAACAGGCGATTTTCGATGGCCAGACGGACACCTTCAAATTCGTCATCGTGCGCGATCCGTATACCAGGATGGCCAGCGTCTATGCCGATAAGATTTTCAATGGACATAAGAAACAGTCCCGCTACTGGATCAATCTGATCAAGGAGGCGGCCAAGGAACAGGGCGTTGCGCTTTCCGAGCCCATCACCTTCGAGGAATTCGTGCGGGTTACCTCAGCCCAGCCGGTGGCGCAGATGGATCCGCATTGGCGCCATCAATATTATGAAGGCCGCTTCGGCATCATCAAGTTCGACTATGTCGGACATGTGGAGATGCTTTCCTCCGACCTGCTCTATATCCTCGAGCGGCTGCGGGCGCCGGCGGCGCTGATGAGCAAGGCGAGCCAGCCGCATAATGTCACCGGCGCCAGCCTGGCGATGTGGGCGCAGGTTTCGGCGGAAGTGCGGCAGGCCTTCATCCAGACCTATGCGCTTGATTTCGACACGTTGCGCTATCCGTTCCGCTATCAATATTGCTGGTAGATGGAAACCGCCGCAAAATGGGCGAATAATCTTCGCATCTGGTTCGAGGCGGACCGGCTGTTCCGCAGCGCCGTCGATGATATATTGATTATTCGGGCGCTGATCCTGCGGAATTTGCGGGTTCAGCACGCCAATAATCCGCTCGGCATTTTCGTCGAGTTTCTTCGCCCATCCGCGGTTTGCCTGGCGCATTATTTTTACTTCACCCTGACCCGACGCCCGGTTCCGGCACATCAATACGCCATTTTCACGCTTGGCGGCTTCGCCATCTATTTTGCCTTCGTCACCGCTTTTTCCGGCACCTTCGAAGGCGGCAGATGGCCTGGCGGCGCCAGCCTGCTGCCGGGTGTGACCCGCATGCATCTGCGGATGGCGCGAGTCGCCTGGGCCTTCGTGGTTCACTTCGCCTTTGCCGTCCTGGTGATCGTGCCGCTGATGCTGCTGGGACAGGACGTGCAGGTGCCGAATATCCCGCTTACCATTGCCTGTTTTGCCATGGCTGTGGGGCTTGGGTTTGGTTACGGCCTGGTGACCAGCGGCATCGGCATCATGTTCCCCGCATTGCTGCCATTTCTGAAGGTGACGCAATGGGCGGTTTTCATCACCTCCGGCGTGTATGATTCGCTGGTGACCATGCCAAAGGTGATGGCGGTTTACATCTGGTACAATCCACTGATCCATCTGGCCGAATTTCAACGCTACGCCTATTATCCCGGCTATCCGACCTATCTGGTTTCGCTGACCTATCCGCTGTTTTGGACGATCGGCCTGATCCTGACCGGGCTTTTGATGAATCGCGCGCTTTGCAACCGAAAATTCCGCTAGTTCACGCTGCCGGCGTCACCAAACTCGGTGCATGGCACGGCGCCGTCACAGTTGTTTTCAACGCCATGACCGTGACGCTGCCGACCGATGGGATTTGCGCCCTCCTGGGACGCCCGGCCAGCGGCCGCACGACATTGCTGCGGCTGCTGAGCGGCGCCGCGCGGCCGGACCGCGGCAGCATTCTCTCGGAAATTCAATTCTCGTCGATCAATAATGCCGGCGCCTTCTTCAACCCCCGATTGACCGGCCTGGAAAACATTACGGCCGCCGCACGTATATACGGCATGGACCCGGCAATGCTGACCGACACTGCCCTGGAACTGTCACGGTTCGATTCGTTATGGCAAATTCCTGCCGGCGCATTGCCAGGGCAGCGAAGGCGCGCAATGGAGCTGCTGCTCTCGGCGCTGCTGCCGTTTGATTGCTATCTTGTTGACAACGTGGAATCGAGCAATCCCGACACATTCGCACTAGTGTTGCAAATTCTCGCGCGGCGCGGGGCCGGAATGATTTTTACCACGCGGAATGCTAGATTTGCACAAGAATTCGCAACGATTGGTGGCGTTATAAGGAACCAGACGGTATACGCGTTTTCGTCGGTGGGTGAGGCCTTGGAATATTATGGCGAGTGACAGTTTTGACGACGACGAGCTCGGGCCGGTTTCCCGCGAGGAACGGGCCGATGCCGAGCGCAGAAGGCGCCGTGATCTGACCGCCGATCTGCCATCGCGGCAGAGAGGGCGGGCGCGGCATGGCGGCGGGAAGGACGGATCCGGCCCGCTGGGCGAGATGGCCGGCGCGACGCTGCCAGGCGATACCGCGGATCAGATCACGCTGCTGCTGAATGGACGCCGGCAACGTCTGCGAAACCTGTGGATCCGTATTGGGCTGATCGTCATTCTGCCGACGATTATCGTGTGGTTCTACGCGGCGTTGATCGCCACCCCCCGCTATGTCTGCAATTTTGAAATCACCTATCAGGCCTATGCGCCGAATTCGAACCTGTCCGCCAGCCTGGTGCAATCGGCAGTCGGCGCATCGCAGCTGGATGCGGTTGATTACGGCACCCTGCTCTACGAATATATCCGCTCTGCCGATCTGGCGAACAAGGTCGACCAGCAGATCAATCTGCGCGAACATTATTCAAGCGACCGGATCGACGGCTTGTCGCGTCTTGGCAAAAATGCCAGTCAGCAGGCCTATCTTGCCTATTGGCGGGCGCATGTTTCGGTGGCCGAGGGATTCGGCGGATATGTCACCGTGCAGGTTGAAGGCTTTGAGCCCGCCTACACCTTGCTGCTGGCCCAGACCATCACCACCGATGCCGATAACATGATCAACAGCCTAGGCGCCGCCGCACTGCGCGCGCAGGTGAAATCCGCCACGGTGCAGTTATACGTTGCCGGTGTGCTGCTGAAAAACGCCAATACCGCGCTGACCGTGTTCCGCAATACGCATGGCGATCTGGACCCGAGTTTTGCCGCGACCCAGCTGGCGACGATTGTCGGCACGTTCGAATCCAACCTCGCCTTGCTGAACGCCCAGTTGCAGCAGGCCGAGGCAAACATGCAGCCGAATGCGTCGCAAATCGTGCAGCTGAAATTGCAGGCCGGGGCGCTGCAGCAGCAGATCCAATCCGAACGGGCGCGGCTGGCCGATAAGGCCGGGGCGACCTATTCCAATACGGTCGCGCAATATAACGACCTGCTGGCGAACCAGCAATTCGCCGCTACAACCTATCAATCGGCGCAGCAGGGGCTGATCGTCGCGCAGGCCAATGCGGCAAGCCAACAAAACTTCGCGGTCGACTTCGTCGCCCCCATCCTGCCGGACCAGCCCACGCTTCCCGATCCCCTGATCAGCAGCCTTACCATTCTGCTGGTGTTCGGCTCGCTCTACGCGATCGGCAATCTGCTCTTCGCCGCTTTCCGCGATCAATCGGGGCTTTAAGGGGAAGCAGTTCTTTTTCTGAAGAAAAAGAACCAAAAAGACTTCTTTGAATCTGGGCCTCGGGCGCCCGAACATCCCGGCAACAGCGTAATAAAAGTTTTTGCGCCGCTTTTTTCAAAAAGCGGCTGCTTGCCTTGGCTTACAGCTTGCTGGCGAAGTAGGTTGAAGCGGCGACCTGATAGATCAGGCTTAAGACATCCTGGGTGATCACAAAATTCTGGGTCTCGACATAGGGCAGCACGACCAGCTCGTCGCCCGGCTCGATCGGGGCGTTCGGGTCCAGTTCCAGCCGGCCGCTGAGGCGGCGGATCAGCGTCTGCGATTTCCGGCCGCGTTCGGTGGTGCCGCCGGCCTGGTCGATATATTGCGCGCGGGTCTCGGCCGGGTTGTAGGCAACGGCTTGCGGATCCTCGACCTCGCCGTCCACCATCACGGTATCGGAGGATTCCGGAATCGTGATGATGTCGCCGTCTTCCAGACGCACGTTGTTCATATTGCCCTTGGCATCGGCGACCACCAGAATGCCATCCGGCTGGATCAGCCTGGCGGCGTTGATATAGGCCTGAATCTGGGTGGCTTCGGAGGCGCGGATCTGGGCCTCGCCGGTGGTGACCGAAGTCGCGTAGAACAGCGCCTTTTGCAGGCGGTCGAGCGCGGTTTGAATGGCGGCATATTGCTGCTGGGCGAGGCCCGGCCGGACGATGTAGATCGACCTTGTATCGGCATCCGCCGGATCGACGGCGATGTAATTGAGGACGGTCTTCAAAGTAGTATCCCGGTCGGCGACCAGCACCGAGGGTCCGATGCGGCTGCCTTGCACCTGCACGGTAATCGTCGGCGCCGGAACATCGGAGATGAAGGTCAGCTGGTCCTGATCGTATAGGGGCGTCTGCGGCAGTTGCGACAGGCTGACATATTGGGAATAAGGCTGGCCATTCCGGGTGCCGCTGATCAGCACATTGGTCGCGCTGGAGAGCGGTTGCGCGAAATCCAGAATATCCTCGCCGGCGGTAACCGAGCTTGGAACCTCGAACAGATAATTATTCCTGACCGCACCGCCGACCGCGATCAGCGGCTCCTGCTTGCCGACCAGGATGGTGTCGCCGGTTCGCAATGTCTCGGGCAGTTCGCTGCCGGCGAGCAGGAAATTATAGAGATCGACATGGTCGAGCAGCTGACCGTTGCGCAGCACCTCGATGTCCCGGTAGCTGCCGCGCGACGGGTCGATGCCGCCGGCGCGGCTGAGGAAATCCAGAACCGAATCCGAGGCGCTGCCGAGATACTGGCCGGGCGCGCGCACAAAGCCGGTGACGTAGACGGTGATCGAATTCTCCGACTGCAAAACCGCGTAGACGCTGACATTGCTGGTGAAGGCGTGGGCGAGCTGCTGCTGCACGGCGAGCTGAAGATTGGCCGCCGCCGTGCCGGCCACATGCACCGGCCCAAATCCGGGCAGGAAAACATTGCCCTGGGTATCGACGACGGAGGTGGATTGCGCCGTCTCACCGCCATAGAGTTGAATTTGCACTGTATCGCCAGGTTGAATGATGTAATTGGGATTTGGCGCCAGGCTGGAAGGCGGCGTTGCGTTGAGGAAGAGATTGGCACCGAACGGCAAAAGCTGTGATGTCGACTGCGTCGCCGCGTTCAGGGTCGGCGTTCCCGGCCCGATTGCGCCGATCGCATTCGGCACCATCGGGCTGCCATAGGAAGCGGGATTGGGGCCGGTGGGTGCCGCCGGCTGCGGCGTGACGATGGTCGCCGGCGCGGAATTTCCGGGCGACATCATGTTGGAAGGAATATTGCCGCTGAGCAGGCTGCTGGTGGCGTTATCGATGGCCGGAGACCCGGCGGAGGTGTTGTTCGAAGGCAGGCTGGTGGCGTTCTGCGCCGGATTGGAGAGGAAGCTCGCAAACCCCGAGCCGACCAGGTTTTGTCCTGAGATCAGGTTTTGCGCATTTGCCGGAGCGGCCGAGATGAGTGCGGCGAACGCGATGGCGGTGGTCCGCATCAAGCTATTACGATATCGCAAGGATTCTGCTTTCATGATCACGCTATCGCGGGCTAATTGCTGGAAGTGATCAATGGCGGAACCACTTGCCAGTCGGCGCCGTTGCCGCAGGCCAGGTATTGGCTCTGCGCGCCGGATGTTGTTGTTGAATAGGTCCGGCAGATTTCGCCGGAGGCCGCGTTATACTGGGTATTGATGACGACCACCACATTGCCGCCCTGCGCCGGCTCGTTGACCACGGCCGTCCGGCCGATCGGACCGCTGGCAACATAGGCGAGCACCGGATCGGTTGGCCCCATAACCTGCGGCGCGGTTGCCACCGGCGGCGGCGCGGCGCAAGCCGCAACTGAAATAACCAACAAGGCAGCGAAGTTGCGAGCAGCACCTTTGACGGCTGGCCGAATATCCTTGAGGTGCATCAGCTAAAATATTTCCTACCGGTACTTTGGTTCAGATACGCGTTATGCAACCCAGCAGAGGCTCCAAAACAACCGCACATGGCAGCCGATTGAAATGCAGCATCCGCGAGTATATTTTGCATCGGATCGCCGGTCAGCCGAAGGCAAACCGAACGCGCAGAATGCAAAGATTTATTGCGGGAGTTGGAAATGTCTGTCAATGAAGCTGTATCCGTGTGGTTCAGTTCGGGCCTTGCGTTTTGAAACACCCCTGCGACTTTTGTTACATGCCAAGCCCGATTACAATTACACTTTTATGAATCTCGCAAACAATGATGCTGCGCATTCGGATATAAACGTTTTGGAATCAACGCGTTTTGCCAGCTATCTTTTTTTGCAGGGTCCGGCCTCGATGTTTTTTTCCGAACTCGCGGGGTCGCTGCGGCAGCGGGGGCACCGGGTCTGCCGGATCAACTTCAACGGCGGCGATCGCGCTTTCTGGCGGCAACCGGGCGGGATCGATTATCTGGGCGGAGAGGCGCAATTTCTTGCCTTCGTTCTCCGGCAATTTTCCGAACGCGGCATCACCGACCTTGTGCTGTTGGGAGATTGCCGGCCGCTGCATCGGCTGGCGATTGAGGCCGCCGGATTTTTTGGCGTGAGGACCCATATTTTCGAGGAAGGGTATATCCGGCCGAACTGGATTACGCTGGAGCAGACCGGCGTTAACGGATTCTCGGCATTGCCGCGGGATATCGAGGTTTTTCTACGCGAAGCGGGGCAATTGGCCGCGGCCCCGGTGCCGTTCGAATTCCCCTCCAAGCTGTCGCTGCGGGCGCTCGACGATGTCATCTACAGCGTCTCGACGATGCTGCTGGCCTGGCGCTATGCCAAGTATCAGCGGCATTGGCCTTACGGGCAGCTATCCGAATATTTTTATGGCGGCCGCCGCCTGATGGCGCGCATCCTGAAGGGCCGCCGGTATGACGGCGCGATCGCGGATATCATCAATGGCGATACGGATTATTACGTTTTTCCGATGCAGGTTGACGTTGATTCCCAGATTATTTTTCACAGCCAGTTCAAAGGCCAGGCCGACGCCATAGCGCTGATCCTGAAATCCTTTGCCGAGCACGCGCCCGCGGGCGCATTGCTGGTGATTACCGAACACCCGCTGGAGACCAGCCCGACCAATTGGCGAAGGCTGGTGAACCGGCAGGCCGAAGCCTTTGGCGTTGGCGCGCGGATTAAATTCATCCCGGGCGGCAGCCCGCGGGAGCTTTTGCAAAGCGCGCGGGGCATTGTGGTGGTCAACAGCACGACCGGGCATCAGGCGCTTGAACTCGGCGTGCCGGTTATTGCACTCAGCCCCGCGATCTTCAACCTGACGGGGATAACGTTTCAGGCCGGCCTGGACCGGTTTTGGCGGGAAGCCGGGGTGGCCGATGCGGATTTGTTCGACGCCTACCGCAAGGTGGTAATTTGCAAAACCCAAATCAATGGCAGCTTTTTCGGCAAAAAAGGGATCGCATCCGCCGTTGCGAATGCGGTTCCGGTGATGGAGCTGCAAAGCCGCGGCGGTGCTGTTCCGGCCGCGAGTGAAAGGCCGATCAAAACCGGTGCGCCGATGCGAATTCCGGACGCGGCCCGTCAAGAAAAGTTCACATGAAGCTATTGGCGCCGGTCCGGGATAAGCTGGACAGGAACGCCTAACCTGTTAATGACAGCTCGCCTTTGGCATTCGACAAAATCTTGTCTTCAAGTTTGAGGAATGATCCCATGTTTGCATCAAAATTCAAAAGCGGTGACTGCGTGAAGCTGAAATCCGGCGGTCCGACCATGACCGTGTCCAACGCCAAGGATGACACGATTGAATGCTCCTGGTTTGTCGACGGCACGATCCAACACAGCACATTTACGCCGGACTCCCTGAAACCGTTCCAAGGCAAAAACGCGGTAAAACCGGTCGGTCAGAACGTCTGAGGCCGGTCGCTTTTTTCAAAGCCCGCGACGGCATTCCTGCGGCCCTGAGCAGCCGTTACCAATGCTCAGGGTCCATCCTTTCAAGGCGAAAGATCGAGCCAGGGCTTAGCAGCGATTGGCCAAGCATGCGCGGGCGGCCGGCATGCAGCGTGAAGCTTGAATAGGTCGATGTCGGCTCCCCGTCCCGGCGCAACAGCCGCACGGCGCCAGATTTGAAATCCCATCCGTATTCATTGGGATTGTCATAACCAAAGATGCGTCCGAACGGCAGAAAAACCATCTTGCCCCAAATCTCGTCGCTTTCCGCTGGTCCGAAGGCCCACACATCGCCGAGGAGAAGCCGGTCGAGATTGCTGCGGGTTATTTTCATGCCGGCATTTTTTTCTGCAAGCCTTCGATCTTGTCAATAGAAGTGCTGCAGGGAAAGGCAGCAGCGTTTTATGCCGTAGCCGGAATGTTGAAACGCCACTGGCCCAAATTAAAAAAGTCTTTTTGCTTCTTTTTCTTCAGAAAAAGAAGCTCTTGCTTCCTCACACCGAAAATTGCCACGCGGCCGCATTCGGCTAAAAGACATTGCAATGCGGAATTTTAAGGAGAGCTGAATGATCCGTTTTGCGCTTGTATTGTCGCTGTTCGCCTCGCCGGCGCTGGCACAAACCGTTTTTACCTCCAGCAGCGCAGCCCAGGCTCATTGCCCGGGAGATACGATCGTCTGGTTGAACACGGTCAGGCATATTTACCGGCTGCCGGGCGAGAAGGGTTATGGCCGGTCAAAAGACAGCGCCTATGCCTGCGAGAAGGAAGCAGCCGCCGCCGGCGCCAAGCAGAAAAAGGAAAAGCCGCCGGCGAATGCGGCAACGCCACCGGCGAATGCGGCAACGCCGCCGGAGGCATCTGAATAGCTGACCTGTCTCCCTCCGGCTGCGCCGCGCGGCTGAAGGCGTTTGCTTGACACTGGAACGGTAGTCGCGGCTGATGCCGACGATGCCCTGTGACGCGAAAACTTCATCAATCCGGGTCCGGGCGGCGGCATTTTCCGGATGGATGCCGCCGCTTGCGTATTGCGTATGCCGCCACAATGGTTATGGCCTTGCGCTACCAAGCCTTCGGACTGATTCATGAAACGCTGCATCGTTATCGCCTCTCTGCTGGTTTCAGCCTGCGCCGCGCCGGGCACCGGCGGGCCGACAGCCGTTACCGCAAGCAACGGCCAGCCGCCGGTATTGCAAACGGGCCTGGCGGCGCCTGCCGCCGCACCGGTGAGCGGCAGCATCGACCAGGGAGCGGCAACGCCTGGCCCGACCGCCAGCTACAGCATGCCGCAGACCCCGCAGGTCGTCCCCCCGGTGGTGGTGCAGGGCCAGGGCGACATCACGCTTAACTTCGCCGATACCGACATCCGCACGGTGGTCGACCAGATCCTGGGCACGATCCTGCAGCAGAATTATACCATCGACCCAACGGTGCAGGGCACGGTGAGTTTTCGCACGGTGGTGCCGCTGCCACGCGATGCGCTGATCCCGACGCTGCAGACGCTGCTCTCCCAGGACAATGCGGTGCTGGTGGAGAGCAACGGCGTGTATCGGGTGATGGCGGCCGATGTGGCGGCGGGGACGCCAAATCTTGCCGGCGATGCCGGGCTTGGCGGCGCCGTCGTCGTGCCGTTGCATTATGCGCAGGCGGCACCTTTGGCCGCCACCTTGCAGCCCTATATTTCGAGCACCGGCAGAATCATTGCCGCTTCGCAGCAGAATGCGCTGATCGTCTCCGGTGACCCCGCCACAAGGCAGGCGCTGGTGGCCTTGATCGAAGCCTTCGACGTCGACGCGCTGGCCGGGCAGTCCTATGAGCTGTTTCCGGTCACCACCGGGGACGCCGCGGATTTCGCCACCGCTTTCACCTCGGCACTCGGCAAACCCAGCGATCCGAGCACCCCGGGGCCAATTACCGTCGTGCCGCTGGAACGCATGAGCGCGGTGCTGGTGATCGCCAAGACCCAAAGCCTGCTGGTGGATGCGGAGCGCATCTATGCGGTGCTGAACCAGAACGAGCGCGATACCGTCCGCAGCTGGCATGTGTATTATTTGCATAATTCGCGCGCCAATGATGCCGCCTATATCGTACAGCAGGCGTTCACCCCCGATAATGTCACCGCGCAGCCGACGCCGGCGGCCAACGCCCAGCTCAGCTCGCAGTTTGCCGACCAGTCGGGGGATAATTCCGGTTCGAATGGCGGCAATGGCGCCGGCGGCCTGCTCGGCTCCAGCGTCACCTCCGGCGGCAATTCGGGCGGCTCCGGCGGCAATTCCGGGTCCGGCCAGCAGGGGAGCGGGTCGCAAACCAGCAGCCAGAGCAGCGACCAGAGCGACAATTCCGGCGCCAGCGCCTTGCTGGGTCCGCTGTCGAGCGGGGCCGGAGCGGCCGGCGCCACCGATTCCATGCGGATTATTCCCGACCCGGATAATAATTCGCTGCTGGTCTATGCGACCGCCGCGGAAGATGACCGGGTGAATGCGATGCTGGACGAGGTCGACATCGCGCCGGTGGAAGTGCGCATCGACGCCACCATCGCGGAGGTGGATCTGGACGGCGCGCTGCAATACGGCACGCAATTCTTCTTCAAATCCGGCGGCATCAACGCGGTGTTGAGCGAGGGCACCAGCGCCGCTTTGGCGACCAACTTCCCCGGCTTTGTGCTCTCCGGGCATGGCTCGGATGCTGCACCCTTGGCCATCTCGCTATTGCAATCGGTGACCAAGGTTGACGTGCTTTCCTCGCCCGAACTGATGGTGCTGGATAACCAGCCGGCCAGCCTGCAGGCTGGCGATCTGGTGCCCTATCTGGCGCAAACCTCGGAATCGACGCTGACTTCGGATTCGCAGGTCGTCAATTCGATCGATTACCGTGAGACCGGCGTGATCTTGCAGGTGACGCCGCATGTCGGCACCGATGGCATGGTGACGCTGGATGTCGCGCAGGAGGTCAGCGGCGTGGAAACCACCACGAGTTCGGGCATCGATTCGCCGACCTTCTCGGAACGGGCCGTCACCTCGCGCATCGCCGTGCAGGACGGCCAGACCGTCGGCCTGGCGGGCTTGATTTCGGATTCCGATTCGCACGGAAACCAGGGCATTCCCTATCTGAAGAACATCCCGGTGCTGGGCTCCCTGTTCAGCACGCAGGACAATACACGGACGCGCAAGGAGTTGCTGGTGCTGATTACGCCGCATGTGATCCGCACGCAGTCGGATGCCGCCAATCTGACCGCCGATCTTGAGCAGGCCTTGCCGAACGCGAGCGCCGTGCCGGCGAATCTCTCCGCCTTGCCGCCCAATAACTGGTCGGATCCGGATGCGGCGCTGCGCTCGAAAATTCAGCAATAAGCCACGGCCGGTCGTTTGGGACCGGCCGCATGTGCTTTAAGATTGCATTGCAAGATCAATCCAAATCCGGTGATTGCATTCAGAACCGATTCGGCCCGGTGGAAACCGCGGCGGATCCAAAAAATGACGTTCTTTACTGGATTTTTCCAATCGGCCCGGATGCGTAACTGACTTAAAAAGTTCTTAACGTTGCAATAATTTTTTACGTCGCGGTCTGCTACACCACCGCCGCTTGCCGAAAATCCGGCGCAGCGGCCTTTCACATCCATCCAAAAGATTCAGTCAAAAGGACATTTCATGAACCGCAAAACCCTGGCTTGTAGCGCCGCGGCCATCCTGCTTTCCGCAGGCGCCGCGTTTGCCGCAAAAGCCCCGACCACCTACACCGTCAACGGCGGCGGCTCCAGCCTTGCCTACCCGCTCTACACCACCGATATGGCGCAATATACCGCCGGCAAATCCAAAGAC
>Ga0116226_10002436_pt1 | contig 16204 bp, 6 predicted proteins | sample S1TSphfallax_FD_89692 | JGI IMG/M metagenome (GOLD analysis project Ga0116226, IMG submission 89692) | Host-associated microbial communities from peat moss isolated from Minnesota, USA - S1T2_Fa - Sphagnum fallax MG | ecosystem: Host-associated > Plants > Peat moss > Unclassified | place: USA...
AGCCCTCCTCCAGCATTTTGTTTTGAGAATTCATCGACCTAGAGTTCAAAATTTGGTCAACACAACCCTAAAAGCAACATCATCTTTAACTGTAATCCTGTTTTGTGCAGGGTTGCCAGCATTATCTCTGGTGGGACGTCCCCAGGAGTTCGGAGGCTTTAGAAATTTGCAACAATGCTGATTACCAAAGATGCACTTGCAGGTGGTGACTGTCATATCCAACTTTCTAGACAATTTAGTGGCCTGAAGAAGTTTGAAGACTTAACTCAGAGCAGGGTTTTTTTTATGAAAAATAAAACTTGTGCGAGTCGCAATAGGACTGCCCTTTAATATGCCTAACTGGCATCTTCTATAATTTTGACAAATTGTTAGGTGGTTTCTTGTTCATTTGTTGATTCAACTTTTGGCAAACGTGGATATTTCAAAATAGCCCAAAGTGGCTATTCACGTTTTTTTAGAAATATGTTAAAGCGGCACTCACTAATTTTTTAGAACTCTAACTATCACCCACCAAAAAACCAGTGCAGAATGTGGCTCCCTTGCTGAAAAGGAAGGAAAAATAAAGACAGAAAGCTACATTGGTGCAAAACTTCAAACCTAAAAACTAAACACAAACACACTTTGAGGGGGAGTTGAACCATAGTTTGATATTAGACTTTTTCAAACGCAATTCAAAGTCCCACCCGCCACACCCAAATGTTAGTAAACCTCTTAACCTTAGAAGAAACCAAGCACAGTCACTAGACTTGGTAAGATCATGAAAACATGAACACTTGAATCTTTTGTTGTGAAAATACCAAAACTTGCTAAGTGGTAGTCCCAATCTGGACTTTCTGATATTTCCAAGTTGTAATAGCCTTTTGATAAGAGAAGTTATGTTATTACTAGAATTCCAAGTTTTTCAAATTGGATTTTCAAACAAAAAATATCCTAACGTGACATGGGATAAAATAATCACAATACCTCAATGTGATAGAGGATTAAAAAACCACTTTGGTTTTCTAAGATAAATTGATTTTAACAAGTTTAGTACGATTAGGATGATTTTTCTTACCAACCCCAAGACATTGCTTTCAATTAAATTTTTTGACTAATGGTAAATTGTGACATGTTGTAAAGTCATTTCAAAACCGCACATGTCATCATTTGATTAGTCAAATCATAAGTCAAAATAAATAAATAAAAGATGTAGGTAGGTAGGTGATGACTTAACCTAACCTAACCTATTTAATCTATTTAATCACCCTAGCCTCTAGACATACACATAGGTTGCAAGTGTTAGGAATTCAACCTCTCACCTTCACCATAACAAACCAAGTCCTTACCAATGGATTGCACCATCAAAACATGTCAAATATTGTCAAGATTTTTATTTCACATGTTACAAAATTACAAGAATGTAGTTGGTTGAATTCAATGGCTAAATTTGTTTAATGATTAAATTTAATGGCTAAACCTATTTAATGACTAAATTCATTGGCTAACTTAATGGCTACACCTATTTAACAACTTAATCCAATGGTTAAACTTAATGATTCAACTTATTGAATGACTAAATCTAATGATTAAATTTAATGGCTATACATATTTAATGACTAAATCCAATGGTTAAACTTAATGGTTAAACCTATTTAACAATTAAACCCAATGGCTAAATAATAAGTAAACCTATTTAATGACTAAATGTAATGGCTAAACTTATTAAATGATTAAATCCAATGGTTAAGCTTAATGGCTAAACATATTTAATGACTAAATACAATAACTAAGTTTAATGGTTAAACCTTTTTAATGATTAATTTTAATAGTTAAACTTAATGGCAAAATGTATTTGATTACTAACTTTAATGGCAAATTTTAATGGCTAAATGTAGTTAATGACTACATCCAATGGTTAAATTTAGTGGTTGAATTTATTTAATGACTAAATTGAATGATTATAGTTAATGGGTAAACTTATTTAATGACTAAAATCAATGGTTAAGTTTAATGTCAAAATTTATTTAATGATTAAGTCTAATGGCTAAAATTAATGGTTAAACATGTATAATGATGAAATGATATGTTAATTAATATAAATTAAGTGGTTAAAATTAATTAATGACTAAGTACAATGGTTAAACATAATGATTAAATTTAAGTTGAACCTAATGGCTAAACCTAAAAAGTATATTTAATGGTTAAATCTAATTAATTAAATCTGATGGCCAAATTTAATATTAGAATATAATGGTTAAATTTGGCTAAAATGATTGGCTAAAATTGGTCAACTTTGACAAGTAAACCTTATGGTTAAATAGGTTATAGGATGGTGATTTGAAATGTAAATACGTAACCATGTGGGTAGTTGAGTAGGTGAGAAGGTATAGGTTAATAAGTAGGTGGGTTGGTCTTTTAAAATAGGCCAATAGTTATTTTGACTAAGCTTGTTTATTTGACCCTTTTGTAATTAGCCTGATTGATTAAATCAGAGTCCTTTTGACTAAGGTGGTTCTTTTGGGGTTGAATTTGACTAGGTGGTTATTTGACATATGGTCGAATTAGTCATCATAGTCAAATTGATTAGTCAAAACATACATGTTATTTAGTCAAAAACAACCTTTCAATCAATGTGCATAGTTTGAAAAACCTAGAATTCTAATAGTGTGTTGAATATAAAACTTTTGTGCAAACATGTGAACAGTTGTGTCCAAATGCAAACCCAACCTATTGCATAATTTATCCTTCATGAATGTAAACATGGAGAAAGTATATCAATATAACATTGACACCACTATAATCTCAACCAACTTCAAATAATCATTTAGCTATTGAATGAATAAGGCATTGGTGTTAATTGTGACCCATAACATGGTCATTGGATTAACATCAAAAGGTTAAATTATAGCTTTTGGTGCCTATGTTTTCATGGTGAACTTAAACATGCACATTTGCAAATTTAAAATGTCAAAATTCAAAGGTTTTGCAACTTGCAACAATGAAGGTTTCACCTTCTTTGTTTCACAACAATGTTTCTTTATGATAGTTAGATGCAAAGAGAAAGAGAAATCAACATCAAGCTACATCCAAAACTGTGGATACACAATGCCAAGGGCGTCCATCAATTTAGAATTTGAAAAACGTTAATCCAACTCATTGAGAAACATGTCAATTGTAGCAAAGCACTAACCTTTCAATTGCACGTTGGATGTTTCAAAAATAGCCTTGGACATAGGTTGGTTAATGCGAACCAATGGATTGAAAATGTGAGTTGAATAATTATGACCAGCCATACAAAACACTAGATTCCATACCATTGTTGAAGTTAGTAACCCAATCATGGGTGATTGTGGCAAAATTATTCTCCACCACATCTGAAAACACTTGGAAATGCTCACGTTGGTAATTATTTGATGGATTTGAATACATCATATAAAAATATGTTTGGCACATTTTTACAACTTCTACGAAATCACATATGAAGATGTCCCTCCCATGTGTAAAGGCATTCACTTCCTTTAACAATGGTGGCAAACAAAACAAGCCCAACAAGATGTGAAAATCACAAAGGAGGTCTAGAATGAACCTTGCTTGAGCAATAGAAACATTGTCTTATGACATCTTCACAATTAATGTCTTGTATTTTATCATCACATGTTTCAAAGGATCCTACTTATCCACCAAATCTTCACATTTTGCAAAAAAATTAGCTGTCCTATTTCCATAATCTCGACAAGTTTAATGGATTCGAAATGTTGTTTAGGGGAGTTGGATAAATAAGAATGTAATGATTGTAATATATCTTCCAACTTGGCCACTATGGACAAATTTGAAAAAACTTGAACAAAAGGATTCATTCTTTGGGCCATGCAATGTTGTCCCATCATGTAAAAAACATATTTCTCCTTCAATCAAAATGTCACTCCAATGCGGCAACCTTGGAAAAAGGAAGCCCCATCAATACCAAAACAAATCATCTTCAAGAATACTTGTTTTTTCTTGAGTCAAACCCCTTTGATGCATGAAGGATTGAAGAATCACATCAAAAAGATTATCTACATTTCCACCTTCAACAACATGTTGAAATGAAAGTAGAATGGAATCATTTTCCATGCATACATTTCATACACGTGCATTGAAAGCTAAGATTGATTATCAACATAATAACTTCATTTGCAATCAAAGAAAAAAAGTTTGCCTTAACAACAATAGTGAGTTTTTTTCAAAACTTGTTCACACATGCAATTTGCCATTTCCCACCCAAACCCATCATACCAATGTTCCATGGGATTGTTACGAAGGTTTAGTTGCACAAATGTTTTTTTGCATTACCATGTATTCTATCATGGGGTGGCCATCATGATTGAGTAAATGAAATATTAAGGCAAATTGCATAATCTTCTTCTTGTTGTCAAGAAACTAAATTGCACCATGAGTGACTTGTTACAAACTATTTCTAGACCTTTTGCAACATAGAGCTTCTCAATAACAACATGGGCATTGGATTTCAAATAACACTAGTAATGTTGCCACAAAAACCAATAAATGCCAAGTCCCAAGAACTTAGAAAGCTTCAACAATGAGCTCAAATATTCAAAAGAATGTAAAAAAAAGAAAATATTAGAGAATTGAAAATGGGTTACCTCATTTGTAAGTAGGTTGTAATATAAGGTTTGAACATTAAGGTTTTCGGTCGCACCTCAATGATGAACAAAAACTAACCACAAGGAATCATGCAACTTCCAAGTTTTCAAATCTAGATTTTAAATAATCATTTTGAATCATCTTGCAAATCCATGGAAACTAGTCATTGGAGCTGAAGCCTAAAAGTATTTTGAAGTTTGGAATGCCAAGTTCCAACAACTAGCTATAAATCCCATAAGAAGTCCCACATTCACGAATCACCAACGATAATATACTTAAAACCTTACAACTTCAACTTCTAAAATCTTCAAACTCATGAAAATCCTTTTTAGTCCTAATCCATTCCTAATTCTTAAATCAAACAAATGATTTGTTGATGTCAAATCTTACAATAAACCATTAAGGAAAGCCAATGAAGAAGGTTTAAAAACTATAAAAACAAATGACGAAGAAGGTTTAAAAATTATAAGAGCAAGTGGTGAAGAAGGTTTAAAAACTAAAAAAACAAGCAGCAAAGAGGGTTCAAAAATTATAAGAACAAGTGGTAAAAAAGGTTTAGAAACTGTAAAATCAAAGGCAATTATGAAAGATGAAAGGGAAGGGTTTGGCTCCTCCATCTTCACACATCTACGATGGAAATGGCTTCTTGTTAGCTAATGATGGAGGGGTACTTGTGATTGCCCATTGATATTTCAACTATTTTTGGCAATGTTATTACTTTTTATAACCTTTTTTCCCTTTATGCCTTTCTCAGGCCCTAATTCCCCTAATCCTTTTGGTGAAAATTTGCACCAATTTTTTTTTTTGATTTAAAGGAGTTCAATTCTCCTTCCTTTTGATTTCCACCTTTCCAAGAGAGTCATTTAGTCTTGTAGTGTAAGGTAAAGCCCTAAAAAGGGGGTATTCTAAAATAAAAGGTCTACAATAAGGCAATAGTTGATTTTAGCCCCCACATTTTAAGAATGTCCTTAACTGTAGACTCAACCTATTTATGAAGCACAAGGTGGAGGTTATCATGAACCTAGGCACATATGTAGATCATGAAACACATGAGGGGTGAATGCATGGTACAATGGTTCAATATTGGCAAAAATTACATGCCCTATAAGTTCATACAAGATTTTTTTAAATGATTCAAATGGACATGGTTGTTATTTTAAAAAATGTTATTATATATTTTAATCTTTGAATAATACATGTTCAATCACCTACAAACCTTCCCAAATACATGTGAAAACTTGTATTTGATGTAGTTGATGTCATTTAAAAAAAATTGGAAGTCTTAAAAGAAAAACTCATAAAGTCCATATGAATAATGACTCATGTAAAGCTTTCAAAAAATATGCTTTTGGGACAAATAAATTGAAAAGTAAACAAAAATTGCAACTCATGTGGACTTATAAAAATATGGTCAAATTTTAACCATTCAAAAGTTCCTAACTATTAAACAATTAAGGCTTTTCAAGAAAAGATTCCTCATATGAATTTATCATCTTATATTACATTATATATTGAATCATAATAACAAATTTGGAATGTGAATCAATATAAAAGCTTCCAATTTGTAATGATCTAATTAGACAACTAGTTCACATATTTTTATTTCAAAAGTCCATTACTATTAACAAATGAATTTGTTATCAATAAATAACCACATAATTCACTTCATAATGAAGTTGTTAGTCTAGATCCAAGTTTCAATTAGTAGATTTAAAGATATATTAATCAACACATGCATTTGAATAAAGGCTACCCAAGGGAAAAAACACCGTTTCATCACAAAAGTGAGCCACCATAGCTTGCCTTTACCTTGAGAAGGAGGGTTTTTACACCAATTCCTAAATCCCTAAACATTATAAAAAGACAAAACAACACTGAAAATAGGGGGTGCATTCATAGTAAAAGGAGCCAAGGATTGCGTGTACACACATAAAATCCTACACCTCCATGACTTTGAAAAATGATTACATGAGTTGTAAATATTATAATTTAATGAAATCACTTTCAAAATATTTATACATAGTATGAATTTTCATCACAATGAATTTTGTGCAATTTTGATATGTTTCATTGGTCATCAAGTGTATAGTATGAAGTGGACAGTTCAATGTGTACATGGTGTTAAAATTTTGAACATCCATCATCTTATGTAAAACTAGGAAACATATGCCAATTACCAAGGTTTAAAAGTAGAGAAGGATATTCTGTGTATAGAGCATTGTAAACTTTAGAGGGACTATAGGCACATGGAGGACACTTTCTTGAAACAATTGAAGGAGGTGGAGGAGCTTAGAGTGGATAATGCTAATGCATATCAAGCTAATAATGAGGTACAAAGACATGCTAACCAGAGGCATGCATAGATGGACAGGAATTTGCAGAAGCAAATGGCTTTTAATGAAAAGTTGAATAAACTTTTGGAGGAGACTCAGAAGAAAAAACCTTTCAATTATGATATTATTTTTATAGAAAACATAAAATTCAAGAAGTAGAATACTTTGCTTCAGGTTAAATTCAAGGCACTATCAATGGAGAAAAAAAAGGCAAACTTATGGTGGGATGTAATTTAAGACATTGTCTAGAAGGATATTGGGAAGGTTTACATGAAGTATGAGGAATGAAAGGATGTATAGACACATAATTTCTTAGATGGAAAAAGTTATGCCATCATTTGAGTATGAACCTTTAGTTTTGTCTCCAAAACCAAAGACTTCAAATGAGGAAGAAAACAAAGGGGATATAGATGGGGTAGGACGATTAGGTATAAGAGTTCTTGAGGAGCCAAGAAACCTCAAAGGAGGAAAGAATAGCCCTAAGAAGGAGGACATTGAACAAATTTTAGAACAAATAGAATTTTGTTTGTAGGAAGTCAATTATTAGGAGTATGCATATATAGCCATAGAGATAAAGGAACATATACAACCTAAAGAACATATAATGCAAGAGGATCACTAGGGCTAGATTAAACATGTGTCAAAGCTACAACAACAAGATCAAATTCAGATTACATCGGATCTACAATCAAACCAATAGTTACAACTTGTATTAAAGTTACAATAGCAAGAACAAACTCATCTCACAACAAATTTGAAATTACAACAGCAATTAAATGTGATAACAAAATTGCAATCATAAGAACAAAGTGCAACCCATCAATAAACAACTACACATTTGTCAACAGAGGTGTTAGAAAAACAACAATAGATTTTTTATATAACAAAAAATCAGATAGTGCTTTTGACATGCTCCCAAGCTCCTTGATAGATTCAAATGTGAGTTTGAGGTGAAAACAACAGAAATGTAAGGAGTTGGGGCACACTCCTTGGCTCGCAACACTTTGAGGGTAGAGGGGTGTGCTGGAGCTCCGGGATGGGACTAGGAAGAATGACAAGCAATCATTCACTCACATGGACCTGCACAAACCAAACAAGTTGGTTAATGTGTAGGTGGAGCACTTTTGGTGCACGGACAAGCCACATGCAAACATGGACTCACAAGACTCACCACGGCCTGGACTTGGGGGAAGCCTCCACCTTCTCCTTTATAGTTTACTCTATGCTTGGCCATGGGACCAACACCCAAATGTCATTTTGTCCTAGGATTCCCAAATCTTGAAAATTCCCACAACTAGGACTTTTGCAACTTTGGGGGCCCATAACTTTGCATGCAAACCTCCGATTAAGATGAGGTCTGAAGCAAAGTTGTATTCCTTGTCGAAAGATTTCCAACGGTATTTTGCAAGCCACCTGCACGCAAGGAAATCAGGTAAGTATCAACTTTTAGTGGTCAAGAGTCAAATCGCCAATTTGACTTCCGGCCCTTCTTTTGGCCATAACTTGTGTGTTAAGTGTCCAAATGGGTCATGCAAATGCATTTTAGACATCTACGTTCCAAGAGCTTTCCAATGATATAAGGAAATCCTCAATCCAATGGGTTTTGACCCCTGAAATTGCTTTCTGAAAATTTGGGAGTCCACTAAAACTCCAACTCCCAAAGCGGGAGCTCACCTGGGAGTGTGAAGGTTTATTCCCTACACTCTCTTGCACTCCCGGGCTTCCTTCTTGGCCCGCACCTTTGTAAGCCCTTGCCTTGATCGTGAGCCCAAGGTTAGTGTTGCAACAATTTCAATTTGAAGTATAAGAAGAGCACATTCTATTGAATAGATAGAATAGATTTTTTTATAAATAGATCATAATTGTTGAATCACAAGATCAAAAACAACAAAACATTTAATTTTTTTAACAACATTTTTTATCTAGAATTTCAGGATGTAATTCATAATACGAATGGGGTAATGTTCAGGGAGTAGTTACTTACAATAATTATTAATTAGTATATTTCTATTTACATAGTTTTTGTTTAGGAATTATTAGCCAAATTACATAGTTTTTATCACCATTTGAATTTGAATATAACATAGGATTGGTTTTTTTTAGGTATATCTTTTGGAGAAGAGAAAGAGATGAAGGACCATTGTATCATTCTAGAACATGGAGCTTTAATGGAGTATGAAAAAAAAATGTTTTGATCTTTAGAAAAGCTTTGTTTTTGTAGTTAAAGTTGTTATTTTGATGTTTTTTTTTTATCAAACTTTCATTACTGAATTTTAATTTTGAAACTAGTTCTAAGTAGATGTGAATGAGGATATTGTGTTAGTATTAGTTTTATTGTATTTTGGTCTAGATTTTAGACCAAAATATAGGATTAGGGATTTTCTATTTACCAACGTCCAACTTAGTTGCATTTGGTTTTGCTTCAAGACAATAATGAAAGAAATGTTTTTATACAAACTCTTAGCAAGTTTGCGTCTCAAGGGAGCGAAAAGGTCTATGGAAAAGATCCAAGTTCTTTCTTCATCTCTTATGCAGTATTTTGAAAGGGGAGTTCCTTGTTTTTCAAAATTCCAAACCTAAGCAATGTAGTTGGGATGAGTCATGCACTAAAGCACATTCACAATAGGATTGGTCCCATATCAATAATTACATAGAGGAATTCGAGTACATATGTTACCAAAAGTACCCAACGATCTAAATATGTCGAATCGAACAACGCATCTTCCTATTTGGATGCAATTAATACAAATCCTTAATAGTAAAAATTGAGCAGTTGTTAATTTTTTTTACGGTTATGTAATCAAACATTGTAGACGTGATATCATTTTTCCTTTGTAAGTTTATACTCATCTAACTTGGGTATTTTCATTGTCGAGTACCCAATCAATCAATCAATGTTGAGTCAATAATATCAACATGCTGCTTGGGTGAGGTTGAATCAAGTGAGTGAAAGGAGCGGCCATGAATCCTTGTCCTTGCATTTCCCATATCCAGAATGCAACTAAAGAGGCCTTCTACTTTCCTTCATTCTTAAAATTGCAAATTGGGTATTTTCATTACCGAAAGTATCTAATTGATGTCATTGGGTTGAGTCGACTATTGTATCCTCCTACTTGGAGGTGCTTGCTACAAGCCTATGATAGGTTGAATCAAACATCTTGTGTTGATTTCTAGGTTTAGATATCCAAGAATGGCAGAGAGGAATTCTTGGTGTTTTTTTTTTTTTTTGAAAATCCAAACTGAGTACTTTCATTACCAAAAGTACTTAATTGATGCGTTATGTTGAGTTGACAATATCTCGTTCTTGCTTGGATGTGCTTGAAACATCGTGGTCCTAGGAGCGAACGCCTTTCTTTGTTTTTTCAATTCTTACCAGTTTTTTGGAAAAATGTTGCAAATTGGTTGTAAATGTAATTTCAAAGCTCTGGTTGCATCTAATTCATAGTGATCTAGCCAAGATCCCCTACAAGCAAATAACTAGTTCTATCAAAGAAAACCTTGGGTGCTTTCAACAACGGAACTACCCATGAAATTCTTGAATTCATGCTTAATTCACCTTCATTTCAAAAGGGAACTATGTTGCTCATCCTTGCTTTGTCGCTTTGGTGTCCAGTCATTCTTTTCTTTCTATAGTCGAAGGGAGATTAAGAGTTTTCATTTCTTTCATTGTATGTTGTGTTTTTTTATCATTTCAATTGGATGAGGACAAAAGCAAATAACATGTTAGATACCAAATAATAAACCACACTAATGTTGTTATTGATTGTATCATATTTGTGTGTTATTCATTTTGTAGGAAGTCTCTAAGCGTCTTGACGTTATTGTAAAAAAGGGCACAAGAGATACACTCAACAATCAAAAAAGGGAAAGGTTTCTATCAATCCATTCATAGTTCTTATATAGGGTTTTATAACCAAGAATGGTAGAGGTTATTTTCATTTGTGTTTCTTTTTTTTAACAAATTAAAATTGGGTAGTTTCCTTGTCGAATGTACTGAATCGATCTTCATGTGTTGAGTTGACAATATCCCTCTCTTACTCAATGAACTTGAAACAATTCAGTGGCAAGGGCGATGCACATCTTTTTTTTAGGTCCCATATGAACAATAGAAGAGGGGACATCCTCTTCTTTCATTTACAGGTAAAAATCCCAAATGGGGTATTTTCATTATTGAAAGTACCCAAACGATAACCTTTTGTTGAGTCGGCCAACATTTAATCCAATTTAGATACGTTTGTTACAACTCCATGACCAAAAAAGTCGAAGATATGTTTTTTTCTAGGGTTACATATCCTAGAATGGTAGAGTATAATTATTTTTCATTGTTTTTTTTTACAAGTCAAACCCGGGTACCTTCATTGTCAAAAGTATATAATCCATCTCCCTGTGTGACAACAAGTTCTTTTGATGTGCTTGAGACAACTCTGTGACAAGTGTGGTTGCTTTTGTTTGTTTACTTCATTCTTGCAAGTTTCCTAGTTATGCCATTGTGAAGGTCACACTAGAGATTAGGTCTCATCCAAGTTGCATCCAAGATCTTCCACTAATTGAATATTTAGGACCCTTTGTCATCGAACAAAGATTTGGTCCTATCCAAGCACAACTAGGGTACTTTTGAAAATGAAAGTACCCAAGAAGGTCATCAATTCCTCTTGAATTCATTTTTTCTCTCAAATGCCATCTCTCCTTGTGTCAAATATAGATTACTAGATAATAAATCATGTGGTCATTATGTGTTATTCATTTGCTAGGGAGTCTTTACGCATTCTGAGAATATTGTTGAAGAGAGCAAATGGGATATGTTGAATAGCCACGAAAGGGAAGAGGTTTGTTGAGTCCATCCATTCATTTCAACTGTGAAAGTTTCAAATTTTTGCAGGAACCAAGACTGACAAGTTTGGTTTTCTCGTATAGGAGGCTAAGGGGGAGGAGATGGAGCCCATGATTCTTGACTTTATAGAGGAGGTACAAAACCTACTGAAGCATTGTGGAAATTTTCAAACAAGGAAATGTTGTGTATGTTTTTGGTTTTTCAATTACTCTATTTTATTGAACGTGTGTACACTTTTGCTAATGCAACAACACTGACAAGTTCATCGAATCCTCCACCCTTATCTTGTGATAATGCAATCCAGCAAGTCCATAACTAGAAAAAAATCAAAACCATCAATGTTTTGGAGAGGCACAAGATGTCACCAAAAGATAAATCAAGGATGCCAATCCCATTATGTTAGATGATTCATATGCCAGTTATTAGACCTGCATTGAAAAAAATATCCTAAAAATGGAATATGCATTTAATGGAGGATACATGGAAGGTGATGAAGATTTTTGCATCTCCCCCACCAATTGGCAGGGAGGTGTGGAGTCAATAGCTATGGTTATGGTTATGATAGTTATGGTTTCCTTACATTGATAAGGTTCATCCTAATGACTCTACTCGACACATCTTAGTGGATGTAATAGTTTTGGACACCACTAATGGATTGGTCAAATTATTGACCACTATGACAGACCTAAACAAGTAAGTTCCTAACCATCATTTTCCACTCTTGTTTTGTTTAATGTTTGTCAAGTTGACTCAATGATTAAATTTGGTTGATGTAGGTATATTGAATATGATCACATTTGTCCAAGCTTGGTCCATGATTTCTTTAGGATCCAAAACATTGGAAAGATACCCCTTTGTGTATTTCAAAGGTGTGCTACCAGTGGATGTTTACAAAAAATGTGAAACCAAGTCTTGGAAGACTTGGTATTCCCTGACACAAGAGGCCTTCTTTGAGTATTTATACAAGGTAATCTGTCATACTTTGAATTCAAAAGTGCAATGCCCCAAAAAAATTTGACTTAAATTTTAACAAGATATGGTTGTTATGTTTTTATAGTAGGAGTTTGCCACGACTGTCGATGTTGTAGTGAAGTTATATTACAAGGAGGTTGATGGAGAAAGCTATGGACCGGGTTAGGAAGGAGAACTTTAGTGCCTTTTTTTAACATCTTTGTGTTTATGGTCCAATTCTTGGGGAGGAGTTTCTTGAGTAGGTACAAATGCACTATGACATGTCTTTTGAGCTTGAGATGCTGACCAAAAAGCTTCAAATGTTGTCACATCCTATGTGAGCAATGAGTAAAAGGTGAAGTGGCTCTAGAAGTGGAATCAACCAATAGTAGCCAAGGAGGCAACCAAATTTCCAAAGTAAGGGTTCTTCAATGCAATATGTGCAAAATGGCTCCAAAAGGCTACTTTTTGGCTTCAAGTGGGCTCCACACACTACTCAAAGCTTAAAATTAAATGTTTTTTTGTGAACCTTTAGTGCTGAATGTAGGTGTGACAATTTTTTTTTTATTGTTTCAAATGGTGTTCTTTGTGCTTTCAAGAGCTAATGCAAAGATAATCTAGATATAAAAAACTTTTAATTCTTTCTTGGCAAATTCAATTCTTTTTAAAAATTTGGGAATGTTGATCTGAAAGCTTTTTGTTCATTACATGATGCAATTCAAGGGAGACATTAAATCCACTTTTCAATTCGTAAATTCTAAGTTGGGCCTTTCTATCACACATGAACCACGAGTTCCCTCCCTCATTAATTATATCAAGGATTGGAAATTATTTCTTTGGGAAACATGTTTTTTCAAGGAGTTTATATTGAAGGATGGCATCAGACATACCAACTCATTCGACTAGCAAGTCAATGGAAAGGAGGCCTTTAAACGAATTTTCTACAAGTCAGTGTTATTTTTCACATTTCTGGCATTTGTTTTTTATGATGATTGCAAGCCTATTGAAGTCATACCTCTTTTTGCAAGTATTTTAATTTTGGGCTCCTTCATGTAGGAGGATTCCCAACCTACCACCCTTTTTCTTTATCTAGAGAGACCCAAAAACTCATAGCACCATTTATAAAAAAGACCTTATCAAGGAATGGTCTAATCCTCACTTCATAGAATGCAAGTGGTATATTGATTGCCTAAGGATTGTACACCTTCTTTACATGTTTCTCTTCATGAAAATTTTGAGCTTGGGTTTACAAAAAAGGCTTTAGAAACCCATGTGTCTTAAGGTCCCAAAAGATCAAGGGATTTGGCTAAGAAGAAAGGTAAGGAGAAGTTTGTGGCATTAGAGATTTTGGTTGGTATAGAAAGGCCCAAGGATGATTTTTAGGAAACCTTGTATATCCTTCACGAGGCATCACTTACCCATGTTTCTAGTGTGGTTTCATTGCCCCCTATTATTGTGACTAAGGAGAAATGTCCATTCCCTAGTCTTATTTTCACTCCTTGCAAGAGGACATGGTTCCATAGAAGGCCGCTCTATTTCTCATGGCATTCAATCACATGCAATCAACTTAAAAGCAAGAAGTGGCCAATGGAAGAAAGTCAAATCTCATGCATCATGAAAGAGCTAATTTTGGTTAACATGTACATATTTGAGTTTGTTTCCTCTCCATTTGTGTCCATGACTCATTCATTAAAAATTTGAATATATCTCTATTTCAAGTCTCACCTAAAGGGAGAATTGATCTCCTTCTTGTTGACATTCCTAGAGGTGTTCTTATCCCATTTGTGTTTGATCCAGATTCAATGATTCCAATTTGGAATCGACCCCTTAAGGACTATGTGGAAACAATTTTCTTCTTTGCAAAACACTTCCTTTCTAAGAGAGGAGGAATTATTTTGTTCTACCTAGATGATCTTTGAGTGCAAAAGGAAATTGTGTCTTTTGTTGATGCTTACAAATTTACCATAAAGCTAAAGTGGATTGTGATTAATTCCCTTCCCAATATCAACACTGGAGACCAGACTTGTAAAATATGTTACTCCCATCACTTGAATCATCTATTTTCCCTTTGTATGTAATTCTCACTTGCATTTGCCTTTACCTTACAAGTTATTGTGTAGACACTTGTTAACATGGCCATCCTCCTTGTGTCTGTCGGCTTCCATCTTTTCCCACCTTCTCTTGTAGTCATTTCTCAAGGAATTTCCATTGCAGAGGAGGATGTTCTTTATAATTAGACCTCCAAAGATTTGATGGTCATTTCAACCTCGGGTGTACCATTTAGAAATGCCATAGAGATTCATGCCTTCACTCTATAGGCCTTCGTGGAAGTCTGTTCTCCTCTAGACTTTTTCGTTGTCCATCTAGGCTTAGCTATAGGTGAGCCCCATCACTATTCAATATGTTTAATGTTCAACTTTCCAATATTTGTAATATGTTGACACCAAGGAGTCTTTTGCATGCAACATTGTCCGAGTGTGTGAGGCAATTAGAAGGCATGTCCTAGCACTGGAGGTAGACCCTATAACCTTTCGTGAGGCAATACTTCCATTGGTGAAAGAAATTGAACTCCAACAAAGTGAGAAGTTGGGTTACTCTTTGGATCCAGATTCGCCACCTAAGAAGAGAGCTAAAAGGGTTTTGGATTGTGAATAAGTTTTGGTTGTTTTCATTTCATATTCATGCATTCCTTTCAATTGTTTGTATCAATTTATGCCTTTCTTTTTCCTTGCGGAAACTTGCCTTCTCCCCTTGGATTTACAACCACGCCCTTCTTTGCACGCAAGGACTTCTTTCCTAGTCCACATGTTAGCCCAATGTTGCTTTCATATGTGGAGGTTCAAGCAGTAGCTTTGGTTTCTGTAGACTCCCCGGATCCATCTTTTAAGAGTTAAAGCATTGATTTAACTATTCTTGCATACATAGGTGATTTGGCTTCAAATGCATAACTTCTACTTGCACATCCTTTGTTTGAGCTCGAAGGTGGATGACTTGGATTTCTAGGTTATCCTTTGGTTGGGTGGAAAGCTTTTTTGTTTTGTTTTCCAAAAAGTTTTCCAAATTGTTTTCATGTTGATATGTGCATCAATTGGTACCTTTGTTCATAGAATGTCTAAACCCATTTTCTCCAGTCGCAATTGAATGAAAATAAAACTTATTTGCCCTTTCCAATTTTTATATATTGAAAAAGCTAAATCTCTCATGCTTGCTATTCATGGACTTGAGTGAATGTCTTCTTATTTTTTAGGAGGATTATGTTTCTTCTTCCTTCTGTTTATTGGTTTTGTGTACAGTCTCACTTAAGCACATTGGAGCAATCCTTCATGTGATATAAAATCCGGAATGCAACACTCTCATGAATTGTTTTGCACTTGTTCATGCTTATGGTTTGTATGGATTTAGAGTGATCTCAAAATGCACATCCTATCATTCATCATGTCCAACTAGTCAATCTTATGTTAAATAA
>Ga0116226_10002437_pt1 | contig 16201 bp, 12 predicted proteins | sample S1TSphfallax_FD_89692 | JGI IMG/M metagenome (GOLD analysis project Ga0116226, IMG submission 89692) | Host-associated microbial communities from peat moss isolated from Minnesota, USA - S1T2_Fa - Sphagnum fallax MG | ecosystem: Host-associated > Plants > Peat moss > Unclassified | place: USA...
AAAAAACTTATATGAATTCTAAACCTACATTGATGTAGTTTTAATAGAATTTACAAAGGTATATATCCATGCCTTGTAATTGTCCAATGTTGATGAACAATTTATACAAAAAAATTATGTGAATTCCCAAAAACCTACATTATTTTTTTAAAAACCTATGTCAATGTAGGTTTTTAAAAATTTACATAGGTATTGATATCCATGCATTGTACCTATCTAATGTTGATAAAAAATTCATACAAAATCCTACTAGTGAATTCTTGGAAAAAACCTAAGTGATTCCAAAAAGAAATTTAAAAAATTTACATAGGTTTTGATATCCATGCCTTGTATTTCTCCAATGTTGATAAATAATTGATACAAAAACCCTACATAATGAATTTTTGAAAAACCTATGTGAATTCTAAAAAAACCTATCTTATTTTAGGTTTTTTGAAAATTGACTCAAATTTTCATATCCATCTTTCATCCATATATCTACATTAAATCCCAAAAAACCTACATTGACATAGGTTTTTGTGTATTTTCCCAATGCTTGGCCAATTTTCAAAAAGATTATAACACATAAAGCCTATGCAAATTCCTTAAATTAATGTACCTTAAATCTAAAACCTTAATTGATGTCTTTTATACTTTTTTTGATTTTGTGATAATTATTGTTTATTTGGAAAGCTATACCAATTCTTTAGAAATGTATATTTATTTTGAAACCTTTTTTTCTTTAAATATTATAAAGCAATTGTATAACCATGGGTTCAACTACTAAAGAGGGTAGTTAAGTAAAAAAAGCAAGAGAAAAAAAAACAAATCATCAACAAAGAAAAAGGAAAAGCTATTATTTGAAGGTAGTCCTACCTTTAAACATTGAACTTATAAAAAAAACCCCTTAGACAATTTAGGTAACTAGAAGGTAGTGCCTTCTAATCCTAATAAAAATGGGAATACACAAATCAAGTCCATAACCTTCACTCTCCATACATCCATTGTATGATGAAATACAACATGGTTTTCCTAACAAACTCTCCCAACATCTCGATATCTCCTCCTACCATGCTACATTAAGAATGATTCAATGTTCTTCCTTTCAAGTTCTCGTTCTAATTAATTCACATGTGGTCTTCCTCTTCCCTTTAAAAAAAAATCCTTATCTTAATTTTTCCCCAAAAACTCCTAGTTGATTGGGTGAACCAAAACCCAATCCATCGACCACAAAAAACTAACTAACCCAAGTAACTTCATCTCCTAGTAAACTAAAAGATGATAAATAATATATATTATTAGTAATTAACTAATTACTAGGATGCCCACTAGGCTAGTTAAGCTAAAAGATTTCTACCCTTAACATTATCCCCCTTCTACCCTAAATCATGTCCTCATAATCTACACTATGTAGTCTTAGAGTTTGAAGATGGACTACTACCTACCATCCAACAGTAGTTGGACCTTTAAGGATAATGAGCTCACCCCTTGAGCTTAATATTGTTGTAGGGGTCCGAAAAGCAACCTCTTCCCTAAGGTCGGCCTTAACATTGTTGTCATCAAAGGTGCTTGAAATATAGAGGCGTAAGTCATTATGTCGAAACTTTGGGAAGGATTAGTGATAAGCCCCTTGGTAACGGCAAGATTGTAATGTAGTAATCAATCCAAATAAGCATAGGGAGTACGCACTATGATGTCTATTTTGAAACATGCTAGATAGGGCAAGTTTAGTAAGTACATGGCAAGTGAAATTAGGATTGTTGAAGTGGAGTTCAAATGGTGCTTTAGGTGAGAAAGTTGAAGATGAAGAATGCTTTGGATATTTTGTTTAAGGGGTCTAACCTAATTAGTTTTGTTATTTTTGGGAGGTTCAATATCGGGAGTATAGGGAAGATAGAAAGCAACATAATAATTATGGATATGGAATAGTTTTGAGAAGGTACACAAAGTTCTAGAACTATGAACTTGGATCTTTTTTTCTTTTTTTTTTAATTTTAATTTTTTTATAGAATCTATTTTTTAAAAATATCTTCATAGCAATATGAGGAGTAAACTATGGCAACATTATGACATATTCATAACTATGTAGATATTGGGGCTTTGAAGACATGCTGTTATTGAGAACATTTTTTTTTTAAATTAGGATTTTAGTACAGATTTTGTATAACTAAAATTAAATATGTATAAGAACAAAAAGAATTGCAATTGAAACAATAATAAAATATTAGGATTTACCATTTCACAACCATCCCCAAGATGAATTCGGGGTTAAACTTTTGAAGTTGTATGTATTGCTTTGGTTTTATTGCATGACAATAGGTACAAAAGGGTTATTACGAAGAATTTTGTTTATTCCCTAATACTACATACTTAAAATTGGTGAAGACAATTTGCGAGGAAGTGAATATGAGCAAACAGATGTTGTAAGGATTTAAATTTGTGGATTTCTTTTTTCCAAGGATGAGTAATAGGATGAGAACAAACATAAATTGAGTAATAACCTGAAAGTAGAGACAATTCAACTAGCTAGCCATGCAGCAAAATGAAGATGAAAATGTAGTAGAGGGAAAATAGGTGTTCACAAGTGATGCAATGTAGTTTCATACTCCACAAAGAGTACAATTATCAATATACCATGCTAAAAATACCCAAAATAAAAGAGTGGCCTACAAGGTACAAGACGCAATTTGCAACAATTATGGAACTTCGGGAAGCATTCATTAGTAGAGTAATGAAGTAGTTCAATGTTCAAAAAAGGCTGCCAATGAAGGTAGAACCTCCACAAGTTGAACCAAAAGGATGGGGAAACAATGTACTATAGACTGAAGATCTGGAAAAACAAGCTTTTGCAATTGAAGATATGTATCAAACTAGGAGGGAACATTGGGTTGAACATATCACTCCATTAGTAATGATGGTTGGTATTAAAGTATGGCAAGTGAATAGGGTGAATGTATTACATACTAGTGAATCCAAGATTAGTCTCAGGCATCAACATTAATTATTACCCGAAAAACAAGTTTGGAGTAGATCTGGTCAAAACATAGATCACCACTACAAATTCACCATTAGTCGTTATAGTTTTTGCAAATAAGAAGATCATCCATTCACAAATTATTTGTTTATCGAATGGGATGTACAAGATGCAATGATCAATCATTTACATTGTCAAAATCCAAAAGAAGATCACAATTTGTTAGTTATTCCATAGGACATGGTAATAGCAACACAACTGTAGAACTATAGAAATTTATGCAAGACCACTAAACATGGTGATGTGTGAAGGACCATTTTAGAAAGTAGAAGACCCCGACTAACCAAACCATGTCACTCCACACCAAAAAGAGTAAAGATGACTACTAACCATCTTGTTTTAAACCACACAAGACTTGTAACTTTCAAAAGTACTGAGTCCATGCTTGGAGCAAAGAATAGAGTATTACTAGAGTCCATAACATTAAACAACAATGGCATACAAATTCATGGAAGGCCATATCGTAGTTTCTTACAACGGTTACTAATGGGGTGCAAGGAGTTCCTATGACAACTTCACATTCAACAAGATCTAAGCCTATAACTTCAATTGGATACCTAGTATTTGTAAGGAATGAAGGAATCCCTATAGGACTAGTTGATAATAATTATTTCTACAATAAAGTTCGTACAGAACATGTTGAAGTTTTGAAAAGAAACCAATACAATTAGTAGTACCAGCTAATTATCGTGCCAGAAAATTTGTATCAATAAACTTTGATGCAAAAATACCAATGAACTTATTGTCAATAACACCTTTCCCTAGTATAATTACTACTAAATTTGTGCTACCAAACCCAGGAAAAGATCCTCTAGAACCCCCATGAGGTGCTATAACAATAGTTATGCAACTTATAATACCCTATTCCAAGCCTTTCAGGAGACCGTTGAATTATCCTAAGTATAATAAAGACTCTAATCTAGATGCCCATGTACAAGTATTCAAAGCCACTATCAAATCTAATGGTGAAAATATAGATGAGGAAATAGCCAATCTATTCAATTTTCATTGAAAGACAACGCATTTGATTAGTGTAACAATTATATGCAAGATAATCCCAATTATAGATTTGCAAATTTAGAACAAGCTCTTTATAGACATTATCGGACAATATAGGGTGATGAACATGTTTATTTACAACTGAAGAACCTAAAATAGGAATCCACAAAAAGTATAGAAGTGTACCACAAAAGACTACTAAAATTGGTTAATAATCTATAAACATATACTATTGACAATTTTTTTACCATAATATTCTAATCAAAATTATAGTCTTATCTATGCATTGTCATTGTAGGAATGAAGCATGAAACTTTGCAATAGCACAAATTGTCGACGTTAACATGTCAAAAATGTATTTATATGCATAAAACATAAAGTACACTTATCTACCACAAACCACAAGGAGAAGTAATGTAGCTACAGGAAACCAGACAATCACAAAACCGAATATGTATTATTCTAATTATCATCACATAAACCATAACGTGGAGACTTGCAAAACAAAAAGAAAGAAGAACCTATTATAGTTGCTATTGAAGCTACCACAAAGGCTTGTAAACCTCTAAGACCACTAAACTATCCTTATCATATTTATGGAATAGTGGGCCACAAATTGATGAATTGCCCAAGATTCGATGAAATGAAAAACATGTTCAAGGATAAAGGAAGCCAATCCATAAAATCTAAACCAACAGTTGAGGTTAAAAGAGTTACTACCTTAGTCAACATTTTTTTCATCCATATTTTCATCCATAAATATCATTCATTCATGGACATGTGGTAAAATATTCCTCCATGTCAGCACAAATTTTATCCTTTGTGTGAAAGAATATTTTCCTAATATTTTGTCCACATGGAATGAATATTTGTTCCTATTCATGTGCTTATGCTCACCTATTCATGCTTGTGCTCACAAGCATGTGAACTAGCATCCCTGATGTCAATGTTACCACTTCAAGTAAGACAAGTGAAGAACAAGTGTTTAAAGATTGAAAGCCAATGAAAAACAAATCTACAATAGATTAGGAAGTTGAAAAAAAGTTGAAAAGGTCTATGGTAAAAACCATATAACATATGCAAACAGTTAATCCACCACCTAACTTACCTATTTTTGCAACTAGATAATGGACGACCAATTGGGTAGGAATGCCAAGCTCAACAAAACCCTACAAACTTAACAAAACTTTAGAATGTACCTTTTGCCTCTCTAAGTAAAACCATTTCTATAGAAGAGATTTTTCAAGTATTAGTAGGCAAATGCTAGAAACTAGTTATACCTTGAACCTCAAACAATTGATAAAAATAGCGCCAAATTTGAAAAATTATTTATGGCAAAAAATGAAGACTAATAAACCATAGATGAACACCAAGGCAGTGAATGAGAAAATAACTACATCTATAGTACTTAATATTAGCACAACAACCATGGCCATAGATGATCACATGGTTGTAATTCAAATACAAATCATAGAAATACAATTGATGATGTTTTCTTGGATGTTTCATCTAGGGTAAATATTATCACAAAAAAATTAAGAGTTGGGTTAAGACACTAGAAGAAATTTTCATTTTTACAATTGGAGTATGCAACTAAAAATCAAATGCATGCGACAAATGTAACTAGATTTTTCCCTAGTTGCATAAAACAACTTGCAACATACATTTAATTCCACACAACAATTTTTATTTGACATGATGCACCCCCCATACTCCTTGAAGGACTCAAATGCAAGTTTGAAAGTGAAAACAATGGAAGAAGGAGTTGGGGTTATGCTCCTTGGTTTATAGCACTTTGAGGGTAAGAAGGCCATGTTGGAGCTTCAGGATGGGGATTAGGACAAGTGACAAGTGTGTCAATTATTAACATGCACATGCACAAATAAAACAACAAGTTAATTAATGCACAATTGGAACACTTTTGGTGCATAGACGACCATGGGCATACACAAACTCATAAAATTCACCATAGCTCAGACTTAAAGGAACCCACCACCTTCCCCCTTAGAGTATTCTCTATGATTAACCACAAGGGTTGCACCTAAATGTCATTTTTCCTGTGACTCCCAAGTTGAGAGTCCTAAAATTCTTGAAATTAGGACTCTTGCCACTTTGGAGTCCCATAATTTCTTGTGTCCATACACCTTCGATTAAAATGAGAGGTCTAAAACAAAATTTTAGCCTTTGTCAAGAGATTTCTAACAATATGTAGCACACCACTTGCACGTAAGTAAATCAAGACGATTCTTGACTTTTAGTGGTTAGGAGTCAAATTAACACTTTGACTCCCAACTCTTTTCTCAACCATAACTTGTGTTTTAAGTACTTAAATGGACCATGCAAGCCCATTTTAAACATCTACGTCTCAAGAGCTTTCCAATTGTATAAGAAAATCTTCAATTCAATGAATTTTGACACATGCATCAATATAATGGAAACATGTGGCACCCAAATCCTAATTTAATCTTTTAAAATTTATTAGTAAATGAAATTAAATTTGGACCAAATTTTATGTTGAAAGTTGGGTGGACAAGATTTTGCCACATGCATTAAGGAGATGATGACACATGGTGATTTGAACCTTATTTCATTATTCATTATTGTTAATCAAGATGCAATTTAAGATCAATAAGATTTTGACACATGTTTAATAAATAATGGGCAAGGCAAGGCCATGTGGCAATTATTCATTTGCTTATGTAGGGCTAGGTTAGTTAGGTAGGTTAAAAAAATTCAATTTTGTGTTTGGGTTTAACATTTATGGTTGAACCTCTTTCATTAGCTCATCCCAAATTGCATTTGTGAACAAGACCAATGCACCTATTTATATAATGTGCACACTTGGAATGGAGGGCAAAAAATATGGGATAAAAAAATTAGTTGCAAGTGTAACCAATGTAGTTGCAACTTACATGCAACTAAATATTACATTGTACCTATGCCATACTAACCTAGCTAACCTATTATATATATTAATTATATTATAAGTAATAATAATTAATAAGAAATAATAATATAATATTATTACATAACTTAAGCTAATAGCTAACTTAGGTCAACATTTAACCTAGGCTAAAGTATTTATAAACCAATTAATGTAACATAATAGCCAATAATATATAATTTTTTTATTAATATGAAAATTTAAAAGATTAATAAATAAAAATAATTTAAAATAATAGTCCTAATTAGTAAATTATAATAGTAATAATAATATGCATAATTATAATAAAAGTTTCATAGATATGATGGATCGTAATGATTAATTGTATTATAAATAATTATTGAACCTATGTTAATAGCTAGTTTAGTCTAGGGCATTTAGAGATTAGTGTAACATACTAACCATAGGTATTATAACGAATTAAAAATATTATCAATATCTACAACAACTTAATTTAGCCTAAGTTAATTTAGCTAAGTTTGGCTTAGTTCGCATGGGTTTAATCTAAGTATTAAAGGTATAATACTATTATACATAACCTATGTAAATAGATTGGGTATACTAAATGAAATATGTATTAGCTTAAGTTGTTATTTTTATGACATGTGTCCATTTTACACACCATTAGTTGCATGTTAGTTGCACACACAACCGTATGTCTCAAAAATTATACGATATCAATTTTGTAGTTGCAAGCATAACTAATCTATAAATCATTGTATATTCTACCAAAAAGAAAGTAATTTTTTTTTTTGGTGATGCTCTTGAATATACAATGATCTTTTGATATAATTTTATACATGTATATTTCATTGGATTTGATAATGAAAAGTAGGTTTGAACACCATATTGATTAGTTAATTTCAAACATGTTTATTCCCTAATTTTATTATTCAAAAGTTTTTGAAATTTTGAAATTGATTTACAATAAACCCAATTGAAGGCTCAATAGTTCCAAAAATGAATTTTAAGTAAAATTTGAATTTGCTTTCTTGTGTTTTCGTAAAAAACTACCTTTTTTTTTAATTGGTATTTTTCATCAATTTTTTCTATATACTTTATCATGCTTTCACCTTGAAAAAACTAAAAATGCCAGAGTAGAACCTTCTTATAATTTCAAAAGTAGTGCTGAAATTACCCATGATAATGAACTCAAGGTTGGTTCAAAAGATAAGGTGTATCTTGAAAGATATTATCACCACACCTTAGGTCAAGTGCAAATTGATGAGACACTAATGAAGATTTGAGTACAAGAATTACAAATTACGAATTGGACGTTAATTGGAAAAAAAAAACAATTTCTGCTGATCAATTTGGGAACAACAAAGAATCTTCAAACAATCAAGGTGAATGTTCAATTGGTTGAAAAAAACCTAAATTCTTTGAAAAAGTTGTAACTAGAGTATAAGGATGTGTTTGCATGGACTTACAAGGACCTTAAAGGTATATTTCTAGAATTGGCACAACATCATATTGAGTTGAATACATTGATTCCATCAACACATTAGGCCAAGTAAAAATGAATCCAAAATATGTTACAGTTGTTAAAGTAAGATATAGACAAACTATTAGTAATAGGATTTATCCAGCTTGTAGAAAAAGCCACTAGGTTATCACCAATTGTGGTAGTACCCAAAAAAAATGGAAAAAATCAAAATTTGTGTAGACTTTAGAAAATTGAATGCATCTTCCCAAAAAGATCCTTACCCTTTGCCATTCACAAATCAAGTCTTCAATATAGTTGTAAGGTCAAAGCAAAATAAAATATATAGAAAAAATAAACATCTCCACTTTAACCTTGAATGTTCATATAACTATGATAAAATAGCATCAAATTAGGTGAAAGTATGTGTCAAGTAGCATTAATTTTCTCTATTAAGTGTATAAGAATCTAATTCTAAAAAAACTAAAAACAAATGATTTTTTTAAATAGATAAAAAAAGACACTTGAAACTAACTAAAAAATACGTTTTCAAACCTATTTTTTGGTTAGAAAAATTAATGAAATTGATATGTCATAAATTAGGAAATGAAAATCAACATATGTTTTAGCAAGTCATCAAAAAAAAATCTATTTCCTTTTTGTAAGAACCTACTTTCACCTACTTAAAACCAAAAGCCCATAGTGAAAAGTAAATGTCAAAAGCTATTTATATTTTGAAAAACTTACTTTTACAATTTGAAATATGAAAACCAATGCGCATAAGTGTAATCATATATCATATTTAATCATTGAAATGAAAACATTCAATGTTCCATAATTCTATAATGGGTTTTATTATTATTTTAAATCTAATTATTCCAATTTTGACAAGGTAATCAAATTGTTCATTTTATCTCGCTTACACCTTGCATGACATGATGCAAAATATTCCTTTTTAAATGGATATTATGGATATCATTAGGTATTTATAACACTAAAGGACAATTATAAAACAACTTTTATAATGGATTGGGGAGCTTTTACCTAGGTACTAATGCCTTTTGGAGTCAAAAGTGGACCTCCTACTTATCAAAGAGTAATGATAGAACATTTAGGGATTATAAACAAATTCATGAAAATATTTCTATATGATTTCATGTTTATAGTGATATGGACATTCATCTTTAAAAACCTAAACTATGTTTTCAGAAGTGCGAGTTTGGGATTAATCTAAACCTAGATAAATGTGCATTTATGATATTTTAAAGGATGATACTGGGGTTTATTGTCTCTAAAGACTATAAATTACCAGATCCTAAGAAAATCCAAGCCATAATTCAGATGCTTATACCTACCAACCCACAACAAATTTAGGTGTTCAATTCTATAATGTTTTATCAAGAATTTTGCATTTATAATGGCCCCAATTACCAAACTCATGAGGAAGATAAAAAAAATTCTTTGGACTTTAAAATGTCAAGTAGCATGGGAGGTAGTTAAATAAAAGTATGTAAAATCACCTATTTTGATATCTCCTAATTGGGATGTTGAGTTTCATGTGCATATAGATGCATTTTTATTAGTTGTAGGTGCGATGTTTAGCTTGTTGTTTATGCCTCTAGATTACTAACAATGTTGAAAGGAACTATAGTACCATAAAACATGAAACATTAGCAATGGTTCTTGCATTGCATAAGTTCAAACACTACCTTTTGGGTAACAAGGTTTTTTTATAATGTAAACATTTTTTTTATAATAAGTTTTCTTGATGTAGGATATTGGTGGCCAAAGTTGTTTTATGATACTTCCATTAGATGAAATTATGTCTTTTGTAACTAATAAATTTATGATTAGAAGTCATAAATGACTATATGTATGATTTTAATCATAAACTATTACTTTGGATCCTATGTGTAAAAAGTATAGTCATACATTACTGGGGCATGTGACTAGTAGATGAGGTGGTAACAAAATGGGGCATGTTAGTTTTCATCATTTTTATTTCATCTATATGGCATTTATGACTGATGACAAAGTGATGTGGGTGTTTGATTGTCATTACAATGATTAGAAAATGACTATAAGTCATTTGATATGAACATAGACAACCCTACCCTTGCCCCCCACTTACCTATGTACCTCCCTATTTACCTACCCACCCACCCATCTATTAACCTACCTATTTGCTTACCCACCAACCACCTACCTATCACCTACCTACCTATTTACTTACCCACCCACCTATCTACTACCCACTTACCTACCCATCGACCCACTGACCCACCCACCTATCTACTACCCACTCACCTACCCACCGACCCACTGACCCACCCACCCACCTATTACCTACCTACCTAGCCACCCGCTCACCGATCCACATACTTACCTACCCACTCATCCACCTACCTACTTCGTCAACCTACCTACCTTTTATTTCCTATTTTCTATAACCTACCCACTTCCTACCTATCATCTTACCACTTTCTACCTATTTCATAGTTTTGTTGTGATATGAAATAAACATGTGAGATAAAAAAAACTCGACCAAATTTGGACACTTTTTGATGTAATAGTCCATTGGTAAGGACTTGGTTTATCATTATGAAGGTGAAGGGTTCAATTCCTAATACTTGCAACCTATGTGCATTCCTAAGGGGCTAGAGTAAGTAGGCTAAGCTAAAATAATTATAGAGGTAGGTTACATACGTTACATAAATTAGGCTAAATAGGTTAAGTTACTACCTACTTATCTACTTGTTTTGACCTACCTACCTACCTATTAAAAATACTTTGTGTATGTCAATCAAATTTTAGTCATTCATTATATGACATTTTAGCATTATATATGGTTTGTCTTCTATAACTTATCGTTTATGACTATAGGATGAAAAGTGCCACGTCAAACATTAAATGACTACTTGTCTTTTGTTACTTTTTCGTTACAACTATGGGCCTTTAGTCATATAATGTCTAGTATGACTACAAAATCAATCATATATGGAGTCATAGATTTAAGAATTTCTTCTCGTGTTCTGAATTTTGCAAATATTGTGATGCATGCCAAAGAGCTAGAAGTTTAGCCATGCAAAGTTTAGCTACCAAATGGGTTGAAACTAAAGCACTTAGAACCAACATTATTGCTATCACAATAAATTTTTTGTGTGAGTGTATTTTAATTAGGTTTGGTTATCCATTAACCCTAGTGACAAATCAAGGCGTTCATTTCATCAATGATGTTATTAAGTATTTTACTAATCGTTTTTTATTGAAACATGTGAGTTCTACTACATATTATCCATAGGGGAATGGATAGGCAAAATCAACTAATAAGTTCATTGTTAATCTCATTACTAAGTTGGTTAGAAAGAACAAGACAAACTAGGATGAACATTTACCCACTATGTTTTTTTCATACATAACAATTCATAAAATAGCTATAGGATATACTCCATACTAATTAGTCTACAAACTGCATCTTTTTAAGCCCACAGAATATGTTCTGCCAACATTTATTGGAGACCACAAAGATGCAAATCCTCTTAGAGTATTAACTAGCAGATTAACAAAGTTGGAAAAACTATAAACTAACAACTACAAGGTGAGGAGACTACTAGGAGTCAATAGTGGAATTGTGCTATGTGGAGCCAATATAAATACATAAAAAGGCAATTCAAGTTTGGAGATCATGTACTCTAGTTTCCAAAAGGATAGAAAACACATCTTGGGAAATTTACCAAAAAGTGGTTTGGTCCATACATAATACAATTTTATCTACCAAATAACATTATGCTTCTAGTGACTTTAGTTAAGTTTGACCCAAACACTATACTTGTAAATGTGAACAAGTTGAAACCTTACGAGTTTTGGATGAAAAAACACAAACTATAGATCGACCTAAACCAATGTATTGGGACTAACAAAAAGATATTGAAATGAATGATAAGGAAGATGAGCATTTGGACATATTTGTGTTTATGGCACAAATGGTACCAAACAATGGAACTTTTATGCAATAGATGATTGATGTTCCTATGAAGTTCGAATTGGATGAACAACATTTAGTGATAGGTGGCAATGCAAAAATCATTGTTTCAAATCCCAAAACCCTAACAAGTACAACAACACATCAAGGGGTGTGGGAGGTAGCAGTGTTGAATTGGCATGATGTCAATTACGAACATTTATTTTTTCTTAATTCTTCCAATCTTCACACATTGTAATAGATCAGATTGAACAATGAAAGATTGGTAGAAAAAATAAAAAGAATTAATCGAAAGAAGGAAGAAAAGCATAGAAATTTGATTTGTCAACAAGAGTGAAATGCACAAGAACAGTGGTGCTATCAAATTTAGAAGGTGATGACAAAAACAATCTCCACTTTCTTCAAGCATGGAGACAAGCAACAACTCCATCACCATAAGTTGTGTATAATTTGTACCATTCACTGTTCTAGGTGCTTCAAAACTTAGTTCTTTTATGTCTAAGAGGGAAGAAGCAGAGAAATAATATCATGGCATGTTAAACTAAGTCTACACTTTCACTAAAACTAAAGAGGTTGATTTTCACACTAATAGAGCGAATGTATGCTTAAGAGTTGGAGATAATTACAACCTTGGTCAGTATGAGAAAGGATGAAAAACGAAGGGCATCTAAAGTAGGATTGGTAGGATTACTAGAACTATAGTGGAGAATACCACATCATGACTAGCTAGTGGAGTTTTTCAACATTTATTAAATTAAGGGAAAAACTATATATGCTAAGATGGGAGAGAAAACTATTGCAATTGATAAACATTTGATTATAGGTGTTTTCAAGATTTCCAACAAAGGTTGGACAAAACAAAAGTAGGCAGATAAGCAAACTACAAAAGCCATGTTTTAGCATATTGCCCTATCAAGAGTGTATGTGAAGGCAAAATAATGGAATGTTAGTAAGATGAAGTCACCCTATGATATTCATATTCATGCACTAATTCAAGTCATTTACCAAAGCAAAAAATTCTATTATTTCAATAGTAGAAATGCAATATCAATCATAATAGTTATGCAAGGAAAGGTAGTAAATTGGGCAGACACTTTGTTTAAGTAACTACAAAGAGAATTGATAAAATTAACAACCTCCTAGATTAAGGTCATGATGGGAACAATCAAGGTTGATCCAAAGAAAGATGTTGGTCATTCAACATTAGTTATTGAAATTTTGATGCAACACTTCTTCCCCAACACAACTCAATAGATCCCACTACAAGAGGTATCCATTGGAATACATGATGCATCTACCTTAAGGGTCAATACGTCAAAATTGAAAGAGTGTTTACAACAAACTAAATGACCTCTTGCTTCATCTAGTAGATTGCCATGACAAATGTAGGCCAGGGAGAAGAAAACTTTGAAGGATTCAAAGGAAGAGGAAGAAAAGGAGAAACCTCAAATGATCAAAAGAAAGAATAGATGCAAAAAACAATTCTCAACCCAAAAGTCTTAACATCCCATACTAAACTAAGACCATAGCAACCTTAGGAGGAAGCACAATGACCTACACTAGTTGTAGAGATTCAAAACCTAGAACAGGTGGCCAAATAAGAACCATAGTCAGAAGGTTGTCAAGAGTTTTTGCACACCCTTCCACATGAAGATATACATCTATAAAACTTATTTGGGGGTGGAATTTCTATGTAGTTGTATTCTAACAAGTTAAGGTGTTTCAATAGAATGTAATGAAATTCATTAAAAAATCTAATACATTGTGTTCACTTGGAGGATATCAAGACATTTTGAAAGATTCAAATCTCACCATGACGAGATGTGAAGAAGCATTGTGTCGATGTTTAATCAATGTTCATGCTTGATAGTTGACCCCCTTCGTTCCATTCTTCATAATATCTTCATACAATTTCCTAATTTAGCATGCATAAGGTTGTTAGAAAGTTAATCTTTAAGGAAACAATGCTACAAAATCTTATAAGTTTCTTATTTCTGAAATCAAAAGTTATGCTTCAAAATTAAAAGTTATTTTGACCAAATTTGAGAAAAAAAACCATAGTTATGACATTCTTGGTGCGAGAATGTTATGGAAGCCCAAAGAAGCAAGAATTTTAAAAAAAAAATTAAAAATTTATAGATCAACCAGTGTAATTTGGTAAACATTCGCAGGTAAAGAATGTTATGAGAAGGTGCTAAATGAAGAATTTTAAAGAATTTTAATGTGCAAAATGAAGAATGTCATCACTAGGAAAAAAACAAAAAAAACTTTAACCCCCTTTACTTTCAACAAATGTAGGTCCCTTGCAACAACCCCAATGATGCTAAAATTTTGAGAAAACATTCCACACCTCTTAAATTAAAATTGTTTCAAGTTTGGGACAAATCTAGCGATAAATCTAAAAATAACAACTATTTGAGTAAATAATCCAAAGGCTTGTTCATGGAAATCATTCCATGAACTCCATTACGACTAGTTGCTACACACAACTTCCTTCCATGTTCTTTTGTTTGCACACATTTACTTCCATGAGCAACACTTCTTCACACATAACAATTAGTTCTCCTCTCACAAATTCATCATCTTCTTCTTCCAAAGAAAACACAAGATAAAAATTATTCTCACCCATACTTTCCATGACCCCTCCTCGAGCTTGTTCTCCTTGTCTAATGGAAGTTGTGGAATTCCTTCCTTCTAATCAATAGCCTCCTCATCCTTCATGACCCGATGAAAATCGAGAATGATTTGATTTTCCAATGGAGTTTAGGATGAAAATTCTTATGCACAATGAAACATTAAAAGGGTTCCATCTTCCAATCAAATAAGATGATAATCCTAATGACCAATGGAATCAAAAGACTCATCATTTTCCCTATCTTGGACATCTTGATGGGGTTCTTGAACTCGATCATTGTCAATTTTGTTTGTTTGACTAAATTGACTCAATGGTATTAATAACATTTCCATGCACCATTTATTCTTTTAATATCCCTTAGTTATTCCTTACCGTGTACTAATTAATTGTGTAGTACATAATAAATTGGAATTAAAATTTCCATTATTAGAATTCCCATGTACTTTTTAGATCCACTATCAAAATTAGGGCTTCATGAATCCATTGGAACTAGGGTGTCAGGGTTTTCATGAAGTTCCACCATCACTACCACACATTACACCTACCTTAATTTCTTAAATAAAGGCATCGACCCCCTTTGAATGTAAGTACCAAATTGAGCTAAGTACCTAACTCACACCATTCGTCGCATTCTAATTTTTTTGTAGTTATGATTTATCCCCTCTAAGTCGTTTATAAAATCTTAATTCACTTGAGGTTATTCAAGTGGAAATGCTAATATTTAAATTCGATCTCACTTCTATTTAGGAGCTTAATAAAAATGAAGATTGAATAAGGATGCATTAGGACTACATCCTAGAAATCTTACAAGTACATCAATAGTGCTTAAAGATAATTTTACAAAATCAATTTAATATTATAATGGCGAAATGTTAATGTTAGTTATGGGCTTGTATTCCCAATATATTAATAAAACCACATCTAATTCTACATCCATTTTCACCTCTCTATAACATAAAAAGGATAATGCATTCTAGAAGGTTTATTAGGTTCTAAAATTAATTAATTGTTACATCAATTTAAATAAGAAAGTTTTTTGCACTTGGAAATATCCAAAGGCTAATTCAACTATTAATAATTAGTACTTGAAAGTTTATAAGGATTCAAATCATTATTACTAAGGAAAATTATGGAACTAAAAGTTAACAACTTGTTGAATTATAATCCATGGCTCACAAAGGTCAAGTTGTTCAATAAGTTCCACC
>Ga0116226_10002438_pt1 | contig 16200 bp, 6 predicted proteins | sample S1TSphfallax_FD_89692 | JGI IMG/M metagenome (GOLD analysis project Ga0116226, IMG submission 89692) | Host-associated microbial communities from peat moss isolated from Minnesota, USA - S1T2_Fa - Sphagnum fallax MG | ecosystem: Host-associated > Plants > Peat moss > Unclassified | place: USA...
GGTCGACGGGGTAAAGAACCGGAGTGGGCAATGGGAAGGACCGGGCGGGGGGGGAGCTCGATGGGTGCATTATGCACCGAGTACCCACTAGTTGCAATGAATTCTAAAAACTTGATTCATTCCGAATTTGGTGAAGGGAATTCTATAATGTGGAAGATTATTTTGATGTTGTAAGAAAACCACTACTAAGACTCAACCCTCTTCATTAAACAAAGTGTCAATGCTTCTTTATGGAACAAGGAAGGTTAGGGTTAAGATGGAACTCTAGATTCATTGAAGTGACTTGATGTGTGAAAGCAATTAGAAACTTCAACCAAGTGGAATAGTTTTTTGAAGAATCATTATGGCTTGTGCACATTGTAGGTCTATGGACACATGTTGTTCATAGTAAGAAACAAACATTGATACAACTAAAGAAGATCACTAGTGAAGTGCGGTAGTGGTTTGTGCACATGTGATAAAAAATGAATCAAAACTAAAATGAAAACATCCATATGTCACAATATGAAGGGGAATGAAATCATCATTTGGTGTTCATTTAACATATGATTGTGTTTTTTTTTTAACAATCATCATTGTTGCATGTGTTGTTGTCATTGATGTTCATTGCACAATATCTGTGTGAGTTAGGTTAGTTATGACGATGTCCATCAAGGTTCAAAAGTTGTCTTTAGTGATAAGGATATCCATTCGTTGTCGGGTGTGATAAGGGAAAAGGTGAGAAACTTTCTATTGAACATGTGTTCCATTCTCCAAAATAATAGTTACAATATTATTTCAAAGTGTATTGTGGGTTGTTATATGTTCACTCTCACAAGGGCACTGAAGCAAATGGGTACTTAGGTCATCAATGGTATGATCACATTGATGCTGTGAAAAATGAATAACTATAAGATGTAACAAGCCAAAACAATTACTTAATGTTGTAAGGAAGTGGGTTCGAGGATAAATAAAATGCAAGTGTGGTAGGACAAGTTAATAACCAAGTGCTTGCCCTTGGATTCGCGCATGAGCGGAAACGTGTTTACATTTATTTGAAAAAACATTCAATAGAATTGAAGTGAACTCCCACTTCTATAGGTTATCCGCCAAATAAGCTTCCAATTAGGGATAAGATTATACCATTAGGCTTTCAAAAGGTGCAACTTGAAAGTGGACAACTTGGGGTAATAGGGCTTGTGTATTTTGTAACACCATCTGTAACGAGAAAATGCAAGTTTCAACATGTGTTATTACATCCAAAATAATAAGGTGATCATCATGTTGGAAATGAGTGACAAGTGCAAGAATGATCAGTGCCCAACATCCCAAAAATGCGAAGTAATAATCCGAACTATAAAAAGGAGGCCAACCCCATTTGAAGAAGCAAGAAAAATGGTTTGATGACAAACTAGGTCATTAATAGAACCATTAAAAGATCCCACACCAAATAACTTTTCCAATGTAATAATGGTACGAGTATCAAATTCAATGTAATGTTTCAAAATACCTGGAAATGGAAACATTGTATGAAACAAGTAACCAAGGTGTTAAACACCACAATAATGAAAACATCACCAAAATCACCTAAGGATTTCCAAACATAGGGAGATTAGATATCGTTTCAAGATCCTCATAAAGAACCTTAACCAAAAAAGATTCAACGAATGATCTATGATATAACCCCAAGCTCCTTAAGACACATAATTGTGAGTCCAATGTGAAAATAGTGAAAGTGCAAAGAGTTGGGGTATGTTTCTTGGCTCGCAACACTTCGAAGTAGAAAGGTATGCTAGAGCTTTAGGATGAGGACTAGGATGAGTGACAAGTGGGTCAATTATTCACATAGACCTGCAAAAACCAAATAACAAGTTGGTTAGTGCATAATTTGAACACCTTTGGTGCACAAACAAGCCATAGGCAAACACAAACTCACAAAACTCATCACGACTCAAACTTGAGGGAAGCCACGACCTTCCCCCTTATAATATTTTCTATGTTTGGCCATAAGGCTTGCACTCAAATGTTATTTTGTCCTAGGACTCCCAAGTTGAGAGTTTCAAATTTCTTGGAATTGGGACTCCCACAACTTTGGGGGCCCATAACTTTGTGTACAGACCTCCGATTGATGTGAGGTTTGAAGAAAAGTTGTAGCCCTTGTCGAGAATTTTCTAACAATATGTGACAAGTCACATGCATGCAAGTAAATCAGGGCGACTCTCAATTTTTAATGATCAGGAGTTAAATCGAAAATTCTTAACCTTTTTTTTTACCATAACTTATGTTTTAAATATTCAATAAGTCATGTGAGCCAATTTCAGACATCTACGATGTAAAAGATTTCTAATGGTATAAATAGATCTTCAATCTAATGAATTTTTACCATTGCAATTGCCTTTTAAAAATTCGGGAGTCCATCGGGACTTCAACTCTCAAAGTGAGAGCTCACTTGTGAGTGCAAAGGTTCATTCCTTCACACTTTCCGACATTCTTGAAAGCATGGAATGTGACTTTCATGCTTCACTCTTGGCCCACACCTTTGCAAACCCTTGCCTCGATCATGAACCCAAAGCTAAAGTTGTAACAATCTAGATCCCATTGATACCTCTAAAATACAAAAACCCAAGTCAAGAATAAAAAAATTAAGAATACTTAATATAAAATGGTCTAATCTTTATGGAAATTAAGTTACACATTTCGTTGGTTGCATTGAAAACCCTAATGTTGAAAATTCCTCCTACAATTGTGAAAAACATGAACCACATTTTATGTGTATCTTCAACCATTGAAAAAGTAGGGTGGGTGGGTTGTTGTAATGTGAAGAGTGTGAAAGTGAGCTAGGGTAAACGATGTTCTTCCCAATGGGTCCCTTTATTGTGTACCTAACTTCAACAAAATGACTATGAAATCCCCATGTTGGGAAGTTTGTGAAAAATATAATGGGGATGGGCATGTATAAAATCGTTGAACAAATGGGAAAAATTGATCCAAATAACTGGATGATAATCATAATTCCTGAGAAATGGTTAACTATGACATTGAATTAAAGGCATTACCAACATTCATTTATAACACCACCCAATCTAGGTGCGAATTTAACATCGCTCAAACACCATGGACCATTATTTCACACCTACCACAAGTCACTACACCAAACTAATGAGGAATAAAATGATTTGTGAAAATATCCCTTAACCGAATAGCAAGTGTGTGAGCAACTAGGTGATAGGTCACTTCATTGATTGCAATGGGGTGTACATGCTTCCAAACTATTTTCCCAACATTAAGAATCAAGATGTCAAAAGCAAATGTGATACCGAAAGTGGAACATGACAACCAATCTGCCCACATGCTTAGAAAAATAGGTCAAATTCGCTCCCAAAATCATCTAAGACAAAATAATCTTGTAAAAGTTCATACACCATACCCAAAAGGTCATGGGAGGAAAGATGTGGTGAACGAGCCAAAGCATAAATAAATGCCTTTTTGATATAAAATAACTTCCATTTAAGATGGAAATCATCAATAAAAAGGTAGATATCAACTTTAACAAGTAGATGGAAAAGGCAAAGGACTCTCGTGGTTTCATTAGATGGGGTTGCATGTGTGCTTAGAGTTAATGCATGTATTATTCGATTATACTCCTTTACATGAATAAAGGTTTATGCATGATATAATCATGTTGATGGAGGTGGGGTAGGATATGGAATTGATTCCAAACATTTACGAGAAGCTAAAAATGTGTGTTTTAATAATGTGTTCCTCCTATAATGCTTCCTAATTGCCACCCATGTACCAACACAAGTGATTACAAGTCTCTTGGTGGCTTTTCTCACCACCTTATGGAGGAAAGGACAAACACCAAGAAGGGAATAACAAAAAAATGTGTGAAGCTGTAATATTGAAAAGATTAATGTTAATCGAAATAAAAGGATATGTAAAGCATGCTGAACATCAACTTGAAAAGTATGTGGGATGTGATGGTAGGAATGAGGATGAAATAAACCCAAATGAAAAAATCAATGATGTTTATGGATGCAATCCATGTCCATGTTGAAGAGAGAGGACAACATGGTAAAGTTGAAGACAACATTGCCCCTGAAACAAATGACTACCTATGAACAATGCATGAAAGTTGATGTTGTGTTAAACCCCTACTACACTCAAACCTTAAATCTATTGCCTTAAAAAAAAAAATACTTACAAACAAAGTGAACAAATTAGAAGGGGACATATGAAAACAGATTCACAAAAACCCAAATAATGGGTGGGAATAACAAATGAACCTAGTTCTAAATTTGCCAAGTGTGTGTGTGCTTGTGTGTTGCTTGTGTGCGTGCATAGAACTACTCAAGGGCCTTGCTTGCTTGTTTTACCTACTCTGATTTAGCCTCATCCCATTTTACTTTACCTTTTTTTGCCCTATTTTTATTTTGCCCCTATCATATTGTGATTTCATCTTTCTGGATCTTGAAGGTTCTAATTATAAAACTTGAGTGTAAATGAAGCCCTAAACCTTAAACCCTTCATTTTTTCTTTAGTGCATTGTTAAACCCTTAAACCTTGCCATTATTTACATGTTTATTATTATGTACCCAACACTTAATGGAGTAACACTTTCTTAGTCTTTCTCACACACACACACACACACACACATTCTCTCCTTTCTCTCTATAGTTATAGTGTTTAAAGCCAGCTTCTTTTGAAGTCTTTTGTGATGCAAGTGTTATAACAATGGGCATCTTGTCATAGGAGTTTTACTAGAGCAATAGTAATAATTTCCATGCTTGCTCTCTTGGCCATTGGCTTTAGGAAGCCACTTGCTAATGTATATCTTGTCATTGTTTTCTTTAGCATGTGCTATAGTGAGAAGAAGAATGTGTTGGTTGTTTTTGCTTGTTTGTGGTAATACTCATGAAACACTTGAAGCGAAATTGTTCTAAGCTTGCAATTACCAGTAGACACTCCATATTTAATGTGCAAACCTTCCTTATTTAAAGAACACCATTCAAATTGTTAATCATGTTAATGGTACTTTGATCACTCGTGAGGTTTAAGAAATAATCTACAAAAATCTTATTGATGTGGCTGAATCCTTTCCTAATGCCAAGTAAATATGAATGGACCCCATATTATGAAAAATATTCCTTACCATGGTTTATGGCAAGTGGTGATAACTTTTTGTTATTCCATATTTGGAACCTTAGTATTTAAATTGATATCCATTGTGGTATCAAATAATCCACCATACTATTATGACCTAAGGTAATATTAGTCTTCTACCAATACATGCCCAATAGGGACATGAAAACAAGGTACTAGTCTTGGTGTACATGCCTTTGTAAAGACTAATGTTGTTTAGTTTGTGGTTTAAAAAGGAAGTTTTTGTTTTTGTTTTGAAACTTTTTTTCATTTTTTATGGAACCTCTTGTCTACTCACAAGACCAATTTTCTAGTTTTGATATTTTCTTAACAAAATTGGAGCCTAGTTTGACTTCAAATCGAATTCAACTTCATCTCCATACACGTAACTAAACATTTATTTGTTTATTTATTTAGTGTAATATTAGTGGGTTCAACCAATGCACATAATATGTGATAGACATTATGTTATATTAATTATGTACAACCAATTACAATTAACTATCACACCTATGACTCATGTTTGACATTATTTTGCCAAAGTAATGTTTTTTGAGGAAAAATAGATTCAATTGTGGAGTTTTTTCAAATTAGAAAAATTAGAAATGTTTTTTTTCAATTCAACAAGTTAGGTGAATTATTATTAATAAAAAATAGTTTAAAATGCATCCATTATTGAAATGTTTGTTTCTCATTTTTATAGGGATGCAAAGGTTCCTTTTGAATAATGGTTAGTAGGTTTTTTTTTTGGTGCAAGCTTGTGAAGAACACTGGGGAATTGTTTTTTGTTATGTTATTGACTTTAGATTGACAATGGCAATCTACAAGTCATTTCATTCTCATTTATTGCAATTTCAAATTTGTACACCCAAGTAGGTACTTGTTTGCACGTTTTTTTTGAATTTTTTGCATGATTATGAAACATTAGTAAGTATCCTTAAATATTTTAGATTGACAAACCTTATGTCACCAACATAGTAGTTAACAAAAAATAGAGAATGATTGATTCCATTTTCAACTAAGTGATAAGGAAGATAATTTTTTTTCTATAGTTCAAAATTTACAATCATTTTTTTAGGAGATCAAATTGCAAGCTTAAGAAAAGGATAGTTCAACCTTTAAGGCGACATGCTAGATAGCCATGCAAATAACTGCAAGTAACATTTTTTTTGAAAAAAAGAATCAAAAGAAAAAAAAATGAAAATGTGAAAAAGTCCAAATAACCAAGGATAAGGAAATGAGTTATATACAAAAAACAGTTTACCTCACATATTTGGCCTCCAATTTTTGTTGTTGTGAAAAAACAATTTTATTAGTGCATTTCACTACTTGACAACCTTTCACAAGAAACCAAGAGAAGTTAATGGTCCATATGATAAACTAAGTATAGGTTTTTTCTACACTTGGTTCACCCCAATAAGGGAAATAAAAACCACATTTGAAATGTAATATCAAGAAAGGGATGACTTTCATGACAATATAGATACTTTTTTGATTTTGGAAACAAAATCAAAATTGAAGGATTAATTTATTTACATATGAAAAAACATGTGAAGTGTTGGACAAGGACTTTTGGCATTTGTTGTACAACTAGTCATTTGAAGGATATTTGAAAGTAAAGTACTTGAACTTATGAAGGATTCTACAAACTAAGGAGGATTTTAAGTGACTTTAGAATGGACATGATTTTTTTAAGAAATGAATTAATTGGTTATATTGGATAGTTATACAACATCAATAAGGAAGTTACCACCAACATGGAGCAAAACAATACAATCATGACACATAGGGCTACTTATCTTGTTAAAGTGTACAATATACCAATGTACCTAGTTGTCAACAAAGATCAAATCGGAATTCACCTCATACCCATTAAAAAATATCAAACATGGGAGACAATAGGAGTTAAGCATGTTCAAGTTTTAGGGATAATAGATAAGAGACAAAACATGACAATTGTTTCATCTTCAATGAATGATTTACCTTTGCAAGTTGTGTTCAAAGGGACAACAAGTCATACATTCCCACATATGAATTAGGGAGAAAAACATTGTACTACTATTTATTTCCATCCTACCTTATGGTTTTAATCATTGGTCTATTATGAAAGCTACTCAAACATTTGTTCAACACATCTTCCTACTTTATAAAAAAGTTTAGTTTGAAATATTTGCCTTGCAAAAAGATCAAAAAATGGTCTATATTATTGATTATTGGTCAATTCACAATTTAATTTATAAGATTGAATGAAATCAAAATTTCCAAGCATTCCACATTTTCATTTTCAAAAACTACACAAATGTACTTCAACCTATTAATGTTATCCTATAACATTCATTTAACATGCTTTCAAGAAGGAATTTCATTCTTAAATGTGTTCAACAATCAAAATTCAACTTGTGAAAAAGTTGGATTTTAGATGACAATTTTGAATCCAACCATGTGTGCATGGCTTCTTCATGCATGTATTCACATAAAAAGTTTGAACATCATGATTTGCAAAGGTTGGGAAAAAATAGGGTTGCTAAGGAGGTTCAACATGCATTTCTTATTCCAAGCTATGGAAGTAAACATCATTACAACTATATTCTTAATCACTTTCAATTTAAAACTTGGACACAAAAAAAAAGAAAACAAGATGACATTGATTGATCAAAAGATTCTACTTTTGAAGTTATGCATAATTGTTTGGATGTTTAGATTTTCAAAGCCACTTGTGAGTGAATTAGTTAATAAGAAAATAGAAACATAAATCTTATATGTATGACATTATGTTGTTTAGCCTTGAAGGTATTTGTTTAAAGAAGAAAATGTTTTGAAAATTTGAACTTTGGTAATGATTAACCTACTAAAATAACAAGTTTTAGATTTGTTGTAGGTCACAATCAATACATTAGGACAATGAACCTCATGTAGGGTAACTAAAGAGTGAAAGCACATTATAGTGGTAAAAAAATGTTGTCACAAATATTGTTTTTCGAACATATGCAACATGTTCAACCTCTTTTTTTTGGGCAATCAAAATTTCCAAGCATGTATCATTTGGCAACTTTCAACTTTCACCATGCAAATATTAAAAGAGGTTTTCATACATTATACTTAAGATAAGGTAGACCAAATAATATAATTTTCAAAGGAAACTACATTTTTTTATTAATATTAAATGATAAACGAGAATTAAGCTTGTAACATTATACTTCACAATGCATTTTCCCCCTAAAGGTTTAGTAAGGTTATTGGTCAAGTGCTTTGGTTAACATTACTTTTGACAAATATCTTTTGGTAGCCTTTCAAATTGGATGACATTTACTTTATGAACAAGGGTATTTATAGCTTGAATCAAATGAAGAAAAAAACATTTTAAGGATTTTTCCAAGTGTTTTAGAAGATCAAGAGTTAGGAACAAAAATATATACTCTTTGTATATTTTACCTTTGAAGTCCAATGCTTACTTTTAATAAAAACATTTCTTTTTCAAAAGTGCATTCTATATTTTATGTTTCTTTTGCTATTAATTGAATTTTCTTGATCAAAATGTATTTTAATATTTGATCTTTTTGTTTAGAATATTTTGCAATCAGAATTGGGAGTAGAAATGATCAAAATTGTAAATACTATATTTGTTGAATTTACGAAGTAATTATGAGGTAGAAGGCATTAACAACTTTTCAACATTATAAACCTTCTATTTTGAGGATTAATGCTCTTGATTATTTTCAATTATGTTTTTTCTTTGCAAAATTTTCACTTACATTTGTGACTTTAGGACATTCAATTTGAAAATTTCATATCCCATTCAATAATTTCACTAAGTGGCCTTACCATCATCTACCTTAAATTCTATGTTGAAATCTAGAATGTATTACTACATTATTGTTATTACTATTATTGTTGCACCACCTACATTACATTTAGAGGTCAAGAAACTTCACAAAAATATGAAATGACCAACAAGAAACCTGTAAACCTAAATTGCCAAGTTAGTGAAATCACATTTCTTACACACAATTATTGAACAAACATTTGATATGGAAACTTTCGGATGGCATCATCAAGACTTCTTGACAAAATTAACTCAAACTTTTTTGGAAAACATTTAAAAAATTGGACGACAAGAATAGAAGACAAATTCCATGGCCATTTTCATAAGATGTGGGAGAGAAATTTCAAATTTGCCAATGACATCTTGAAGATGGTAGAATGGTTCAGGAATGCAGCAAATTATAGATTTGTTTTGTAATGTCTAATAGGAAAGAAAAATAATTATAGAACTTGTATTGACAATGGTAGCTAGTAAGAACTTATTTAATCCAAAGCGAAAACAAAGAGATCCAATAAATGGCCTTGTTTCACTAGCTATTTTGTAGGTCTTTCATAAAATTTGTTTTTTTTTATGATGCTAGACAACATCATTGTTTGTATATTTGTGTGATCAAATTGGACCACAAAGATCCCAAGTGAAAAAATGTTCTTGTCCCTTCAATACAAGGATGTTGAAGGGATACTTTTGAAGCAATATTTTAGTATTATTTAACTACAAAAAAACCTACAAAAGTTAGCCATTAAAAATAGTACAAAATTTTTGAAAAAAAGTTATCAAATGTAGTTACACAATATGAGAAATACCTACTAGAAAAGTTAGAAAACTATAAAAATTGCTTACCAAAAATAACTACCAAACATTACCTCTTTCACAATTTCAAAACGAAAAAGAATTCCAATTGAGGTGATTAATGTGATGTTGGAATCCCTTTTCAAAGGCTAAAAAATGAACATTTAAACATTCAATTTTAGTAAATTTTTTTAGTGAATTATGAGTCACCAAATTTTTTCCTAAATGTTTACCAAATTTTACCTTTTTGATGATTTTAGAGGTTAAATCATCTCTGATTGTGAAGATTGACACAACCTTGGAAAGCTTTTTCCAAGGGCTAAGGGTGGTTGCACACTACATTGTACATAGAATCTTGTCACAATGTTGCAATTTTCATTGCATTTAAAAATTGATGTGGCACATTACACAATTCGAATGGTCTAGTGATGAAAATGTGTAATCAATGGTGATTCGCATTTTAGTATATTGAATGTTGAATTTTTTTTACAAAAAAAAAAATTCAATCTCGAATTGGAATATTTTTTTGTAATGTAAGTCTTGCCACAATACAACATATTTCAACAAAAGGACTACAAAATAGAAGTTTTGGTTGGAGTTGTAAAATTTCAGTGTTTTTGTTACAACTATTGAAATAGAAATTATAATAAATCATCTTTTAAAACTTTTGACATTATTTGCTTACAATCTTTTTTTTTGTTCTAACATTGACACATTTAATTTTCAAAAGTACGTTTAAGTGATATAAAAACTTGTTTTTTCAATAAAATTATTGGAAATCATACTTCCAATCAAATTATAGTTGGGCAAGGTTTTGATTTTATTTATTCATATAATTGAAATAGTTTTTGAATTAGTAAAAAAAGGTATATTGTTGTCAAATGGGGTGTTTAAAACATATTACATAATGTGATGATTTTGCATTTAATTTTTTTAAATTAAAAATGAAACAATTTGATATTCATTATTTTTTAAAACTTATTTTACTCTCAAAGCCTAATTCAACTAAACATAACTTTTGGAAAATTTCCAAATAAATGAATTGTAAGATGTAATACTTTTAATAGTTTATGTAAATCCAAGTTTGACTCTTTTTGTGTAGACCATAATGTGTAACTACCCATAACAGAAATTCTTAAGTCAATTTGAACTAAGAAAAGGAAGTTGTGAATTTTCAAATTTTTGTAATCAAAATATTGGTTTGGTTGTCATTAATTAATAATGACAATTGTATTGTTTTAATAGTGTACTACCCTAGTGAGTTTTGGATGATCAACTTTTGAAAACACATTGGGAGTTTAGTATGGGCTACCAACCTACCTTGAGGCCATCATTATCCGTATCGAAAGGAAATTGCATCTTTTTGCAATTTTGAAAAAGTGGATTGCACCAATTTTTTAATTAGTATTTAAGACATAGATATTTATGTGTTTTATTTTCTTATCTTCCTTTTGAAATTTGTATGATTTGTTTAGGTCTTTAAAAACAAAATCCCCACTTGAGGATTTTCAAGTGTGTTTTAGAACTTTTATATTTATTTTGCTTGAATATCAATGTACACTTTGGAAATCAATTTATGACATTCAAATTCTTGGTGCATTCCAAAATCTTGTTGCAATTTTTTTGAAATATTTGACAACTCCCATTATTTGATGTACATAACTCTATAGTAGATATTTGGTTATAATTCATACAAGTTTGAGGTTTTCAAAAAAATATTTAATATTTAATATAATAAAATTATATATATATATAACTTTTAATTAAAAAAATTATACCAAAATTCATTTTGGTAAAATAAACATTTTTACAATTATTTTTTCATATTTTTAGTTATTCCTTATTATGGAAGTTTACAAATTTGTTTTGTTAGAATGTCCCCTAGCTTTACAAAGAACCTCCAACAAATCCCGTAATGTGAACTTTAGTTCCAAGAACCCAACCTCCTAATAAGCTTGCAACAACATTTACCATTGTCCCATTACATTGAATTGTTGTTTGATCTAATGAAGTAAGTGATAAATATTTTTGAAGTTGATCAAACAAAGACAAGAAAATGAACTTGCATGCGTGGCCCTCTTCACCACACCACTATTGCTTGCTTGGCTAGTAAGTTCAAAACTATGTAGAATTTGGTCTTTCATCAATGATGCACTTGGGCACATTTATGGATTAAAAAGCCAATGTGCATCTTTAAATAATCCTTAAATAGTCCCAACAAGTTGACATTGCAATTTAAGATCGACCAAACAATGTTTAAATAATATTTTAAATGATTAAACAATGATTTTAAACATTGGTTATAATGTTAATGTTTTTTCAATATTATATATTTATCAATGATTTTCAAACTTATCCAAAGGCAACATTGATATATTGAAAAAAATATTGAACAAATTTGTCAAACATTCTTGAGACTTGGAATTAAACATGATTTTAATCATGTAAACCTAATTAGTGGTAATGCATCAAGTAACACCTTAATTCGTGAATGTACCCACTCACTTGCACCAATAATGTTTAGGGAAAAAAATATAAAAAAACTATAATCACACAAGCACCAATAATGTCTAGGAAAAAAAACATAAACAAACTATAATCACATAAGCACCACTACATTCCCCTACTCATTGCCATTAGCAAGTTCCAAAAGAAAAAAAACACAAATAAGTTCAATGGAAAAAAAACCTTTTGACCAAAACAAACTAACACATGTAAATTGCTATTAAGGCATCATGGTCTCAAAAGAAAAAAAACAAGACCTTCAAAGACCAAAAACTTATTGAACAAGGACCTCAATGGAAAAAATGAAACATGCTGTAATTGCCACCAAACTAAAAAGAAAAAAATGACCTTTTAATCAAATTTTCATTGTGATAAATATAAAAAAAGAAAATTGATCTCAAGCATTTCATCTAAAGTGTGGCATAACTTAACATTACAAATATAGCAATACCAATTAGTAATGTTAGTTTTTACACGTCATGTTACTTTTCTTGTGATAGGCTAAAATTATTTTTATATTTTGTGATTTTTTTTTGAAAAATACCATTCAAACAATAGGTTGATTAAAAAATAGCTTTCATGCAAAATAATAAAAAATGATATTGAATAAAATTCAAAAAATGAATAGAAGTTTGAACTTTTTATTAACAATCAAAAGCAAAAACATTTTAAATTGTCATGTTGGAACACACTTCAAACATCACCTTCCAATCCATATTTTCCAACTTTATTTTACATAATGACATTCACATCAAAACATCCAACTTATATTCAATTTCAAAGAAGGTTATAAATGGTTTTTGATAACATTTTGTTTTGAAAATCCCCTTTCACAAATTGCAATTTATTTAATTGAATCATAAGAACTTTTTGTCACAATTCCACAAGATCTGATAATTGACATTCCAATAATAGAAGACACCCCATTTTCGAGTATGTTTTACAACTCATGTTCAATTACAATTTTAGTTGAAAATGACCCTTCCAATTACAAATGATTTTTTAAAATTCAAAGAGTTGATAAGTCTCAGTTGAAAGTGACAACCATCTGTTAACACCACAACTATAGTCACTTTTGACCATTTTAGTTGCAAATGACACCCACCATTACAGTCAAGGGTTGTTTTCAATTGTAATTCTTCATTAGATGAATTTCATCCGTTGACAAATCATGACATCATTAAACAACGAGTTGAAAATTTCAACTATATTCCAATTAGGTCATTAAGTTGTAATTTTGACTATGTTACAACTAGGTCAAATAAAGAATCCAACCAATAGTTTGTTGACATATTGCCCAAGCTAAAGGTAGGTAGGAAGGCCTACTTTTGTAAGTCTACTTATTTATATAGACCTATTTAGTTTAAACCTAGGTAGGTAGGCAGGTAAATAAGTAAGTAATAGGCTTAGTCTAAGTAAGTAGGTTATGAAAATCCTTTTTTTTTGCCACATGGCCTTTAAGTTCAATACCAACCTTTTTACTAGCCTATTAGATTATACTAAACTTGGTATCATGTGCTTTGTATTGAACTTTCAAATTTTTAATTACCTATATCTGAATGGCCGTATTATTATCTAGTATGTTGTCAATCCTAACCACTAAAATATTTTATAATAAAAAAGATAAAAGACCAAATATATATATAAATTACATAATAAATTAATTAAAAATATATAGAGAAAAATTGGGGTGTGCTTTTGGTAATGTTGGAAAGATATCCATAATTAAAATTAAAGAAAATTATTTTGTAAATTTTGCATTTAAGATGAAGAAGATATTGAATTTTAAGTGATCATCTACTCTAGTATTAAGCTCGCTAGTCAAGTGTTGAATATTCATTTTATTTTTCAAAATTCAGTTTGGTAATAAAAAAAATTAAATTGAAAAATTAGCATTAAATATGGGGTACTTTCTTTGCTAGGTTCCCTAAACTCCAAACCTTTAATAGAATGAGATCAATTTTTTAAAAATCTTCCTTTTGAATTAAAAAAAATTGGCAATTCAATTGGATAAATTAAAAAAAATTCAACATTTTCAAAGATAATTTAATTATTGCCAAACCTAAAAAGGTACTACAATATTGGCAAAGTTTGGACATTATTGTAGTATATTTGTAACAAAGTTGGGCAAAAGTTGTAACTTGCTACATTATGTTTCATCCATCCACATGTTTCCAAAACTTACCAAAGCAATTGAAACTTAGATTTGTGATGTTGCCACATCACCTGAAGAGGTATGATGTTGGATGATGTTATTCCTTTAGTCAACATGTCAACAATAAGTGAATTGGAAAGTTTGCTAATGTGAAGAATATTCCAAAGATGGCCTTACAATCAAGATTCACTTTCAATTGTCCACCAAATTGGTAGGTGGATCAATTTATTCGGTAATCACCATTAATTATTTAAATACATATATTTTTCAATTGAAACAAGTTGAAAACAAATGTAATTGAAAACTTTTTGGTTAAAAAAGGGCCATTTAAAAATTAGTGCTTGTTGATGCCTCCACAAAATTGCCACCCTTCATCAAATGATTTATTTTCACACACGCTTCAAAGTTTTCACATACTTTTTTGTTCCATTTTTTTCACTTTTATCTTTTATTAATTTGAATCATAAAATCAAAACTTTTGACCTTTGTTCCAACACATTAATATCAAGCTTTTCATTGCTAAAGTAATAATTTGGATTTTAAAACTTCAAGGTGGTTTGAAAATGGGAAGGTTAAAAAACTTTTCACAATTACTTGCAAAGATTTAATTTTCATCATCTTGCATTCTTGTAATGTGGCATTTTAATAAAAAATACTTCCATGGTGTGGATGATGACATGTCCCAATAATGTTAGTGTTCATTTGAGTTATTTATATACACCATCAACCCAAGCTCTAGACATAAGCATATGCAAATTCTTGGTCAGGTATCCAAAGTTGCTATATTATCTTGTAAGATAACTTAATTTGTTGAAGGCAATTTTTTTTCATTAGGTATATATAGTTATAAAGTTATATCAAAAATTAAAAGTGCTAAAATCAATTTGTTTTGAAAAATTCAATGACTGGATTTTGATCAAATTCTGAAACATGGTTTGAATAAGAAGCCAAAAAGGAAAAGATGTTCAACAAATTTTACTTCCATAATTAACTTGTAGCCAAACTTGGCTAAATCTTTTTGGAGATCATCACCACTTTGGCTACATTGACATATCTATATTATGCCACAACAAGAGCTTGACAACATTTGTACCTTGCACAAGTAATGCACATTGATGAGTAATTAACACCACTTGAAGTGTAGGACCTTGAAATATTGAATCAAGATTTAATTAGATATACCAAAGGATGTTTACTTGCAACCAAAAATGGATTGGGTGTGTTTAGGATTTTGGAAACTTCTTCAATGGTAATGAATGTATCTGCAAATTGAAACAAGACTATCGCAAAGAATTTGGCTAATAGTCATTGATGGAGGGATATGAATGGGGGGATTCTAATTTAGGTGGTCCAATCATCGCAGGACCATGGTGATGGATGGATAGGAGAAACATTGGGAGAATGTCTTTCACTATGAAAAAACGAAAAAGCTTCTAGTGAAGTGGGTTCCTTGTCTCATGGAAAAAGATGTTGAAGGATGGATGTTAGGTTATTCATTTGTTATTTTTAGTGTTTTGGCTATGGTTGTAAATGCTTCTAGAGACAAATTTTTTGAAGGTGATATGTTTTCTTTCAATGTGTTGTTGAATGATGGATCTTGGGAGGCCTTGGTACAAATGTTGGAGTATGAATGAGTGGAGGTGGGCAATCTTGGTGAATAAGCTAAGTATTTGAGTAGAAATTAAGTGTTGAGTGGTTGGTTTTGTGAGATTTAGGATTTTCTATGTTGATTATGTAAGATGTTGGACACATTGTAGACAATAGCAAAACTTGAGACTTTTGCTGCATAGATCTGCAAACTCTACAA
>Ga0116226_10002439_pt1 | contig 16196 bp, 10 predicted proteins | sample S1TSphfallax_FD_89692 | JGI IMG/M metagenome (GOLD analysis project Ga0116226, IMG submission 89692) | Host-associated microbial communities from peat moss isolated from Minnesota, USA - S1T2_Fa - Sphagnum fallax MG | ecosystem: Host-associated > Plants > Peat moss > Unclassified | place: USA...
ACCCGTCATCGCATAATTTGAAATGGCACGATGTCATTCATCTGTTCGGAGAGCTAGGCAGTGTTGCAGAGAAACCGAACCATGAGTATATCTTTTCGGTCGGCGGTGCCCAGCAAGTATTTCGCCGCCCCCACACCAAGGACCTGACATCCGAGGAGATACGTGACCTCAGGCATTTTCTGGCCGGCAGCGTGGCGGCCATTGAGACGGAAGCAAGCGTCATCGAATCCGCAGCGGCGCATGCAACCGACCTGATGATCGTAATGGATCACCACGATGCCCGCATTTTCAACATTGAAAGCTTGGCGCCTGGTGAGTCGAAACGGGATATTCGCCCCTACGATCCGCATCATTTCCTGCATCACCTTACGCATAAAGACCAGCCGCGCGAGCGCGGGCAACGACCGCACGAAGACGCGACGTTCTACGAACGGATCGCGCAGGCGGCCGTCAACGCTCAACGCATCATTATCATCGGACGTGGCACGGGAAACAGCGATGCCGCGCATCATCTTTTGGAATATCTTCGGGAACATCATACCGAAACGTCAGAAAAGATACTCTGTGAGTTGACGGCCGATTTATCCCATATCACGGAACCGGAATTGCTGGCCATGGGCCAAGACGCTATGGCCCGGCTTACCGGCGCTTCCACGGGTCATTGAACCTACGCTCCGACCGAGACGCCGCCTTCCGATGCTGTGCCAGTTTCGCGGACCAGCCGCCTGGATACAGAAGAGAGCGCTTTGGCGCGACGATGTGTCTTATGCGGAGAAGCCGAACCAAGATTAAAGGCCCCATAAATACAAATGAAACATCACCAGGCTTTTTATCCTTCTTATTCGTTACAGTCATCATTACACACTTATAATTATTAATTACCGCGCTTTTGATTATATGCTTTTCTCAGGCGTTCAGGGCTGAAGATATGAAACATACTGTTATCAATAATAACATAACGACAGCAGTGACAATAGGTGTTGATGGCATCTATCCAAGTCTAACCATTACAACCGCCGGAAGGCTGGACGCAGGCTTATCCGGCGATGGCAGTCCCGGCCTTGTGGCGCCTGCCGGCGGACCCTCCGCCCAAATTTTCAACTATGGCAGCATCATCGGCGGCGGGTATGGCAACATTGCCTCTGGTACAAACGCCGGCGGTGACGGCGTTTTAATCGCCGCCGCGGCCAAGCTTTTCAATGACGGCGGAATCTTCGGCGCGACTGGGCAGAGCACCGATTCCTCACCCGAGAGCGGGGCCGGCGGCGCCGGTGTCTATATCAGCCCCGCCGCCAAAAGTGTTGGCATCACCAATACCGGCCTCATTGCCGGCGGCTATGGCGGCAACGGCTCGACGGGGGGAACCGGCGGCAGCGGCATGCTCATCAACACCAGTCAAATTGTAAATGTTACCAACAGCGGCACAATCAAGGCCGGCGCGGGCGGTTACGGTGGTTTTAGTATGTTTGGCATGGGCTTGGGCGGGATAGGCGGCGCCGGGCTTAAAATCACAGGTGATCGTGGCGGGCTGGTCACAAATCGCGCGGGCGGCGTCATCCTTGGCGGCAAAGGCAGTTTTACTCAGCTTGGCAACGCGACCGAGGGTACTGGCGGCGGCGCTGGTCTGGTCTCCTACGGCCGCGTCAAAATCACCAATGATGGCAATATCACGGGCGGCGCGGGCGGATACACCGCTCAGTTCGGGCGCTCGATAGGCGGTGCGGGCGGGACCGGTGCGATGATCGGGCTTTATCAATCCGGTTCGATCTCTCAAATCGGGACCCTCCTTAACACGGGCGCGATCACGGGCGGGGCCGGCGCCCCGTCCGATGGCGCCGGTGTGGCCGGCGCCGGCGGTGCGGGCCTGACTCTCGCTGGACTGGCTTACAATGCAGGTATCATCACCGGAGGTCTGGGCGCCTCCGCCGCCTATGATGGCAGCGGCGGCAACGGCGGCAACGGCGCGGCACTCTACGCCCATTCACAAATGCTCAACACGGGAACCATCGCGGGCGGCAATGGCGGCGGCGGCGGCGCGAGCTCGAACTACACCTACATCGTCGGCGGGGGAACCGGCGGCAATGGCGTTGTCATCTCCAATCACGGCCTGTTTGTTAATGCCGGCGTGATCAATGGCGGCAGCGGCGGCGTCGGCCTCACGGACTTTGCCGGGACCGGCCTCAACGGCAATGGCGGTGCCGGTGTGGTGATCGGCAGCTACGGCGTACTCATCAACGCCGGCACCATTAGCGGCGGCTTGCCTGGCGATAATTCGTATGCCGGCGCCGCTGGCCTCTATGGCGCGGCTGTGACGTTCGAAGGTGCGGGCATTCTCGTCGCCACCCCCGGCGCCGTTTTTGCCGGCGCGGTGAACGCTGATTCCGCCGCCAGTGATGTTCTGGAACTTGCCGGCACGAGCCGCGTGGCGCTCACCAGCTTCGGCACGAAATTCGAAAATTTCAGCACAATCGCGTTCGCGCCTTTCGCCAACCGGACCATTGACGGCAACCAGGCCCTCTTAAAAACAGACATCACGGGCTTTTCCGCCGGTGACGGTATCGAGCTGAATTTCATCACATTCAGCAGTTCTGACAGACTCAGGGTGAGCCAAGCCGGAACCCTATCGGTCATCACCCCAGGCGGAACCTATGGCCTGGCCATTGCCGGCGCCAAGGTGGGGGAAACGGATTTCTCCCTCAAGCAGGGTGCCGACGGCATCCTCATAGGCAAAGTCGGATCCGCAACACGAATGAATTTCATAGCGCCCGAGTCAGCGCCGTTGTCGTCCTTCACCGGTCTGTGGTCGCCGCCGCATCCCGCCGCGTCGCCGACAACCCTCGCGGCATCCTTCATGACCTTATCACCGGGCGCGGGTGCTCTATTCGAGGCGTCGCGCCATTTTGATATGGCTTTGATTCCGGCAATCAGCCTGCACGCGGGATTTGGGTAGAGGCGGCCGCAGACAACACAAACAGGTCAGCGCCAGCATGCAATTTGTTCCAAATTTGCAAAAACCTGTCGTGGTGCAACCCCAACTAGGCGCCGTCGGGCGCCGCATTCATTTATCCGCATGGTCCAAACATCGCCGGCCTGATCGTCAGGGCAGCATCGGCGTCGGGTCTGGATGGCTTTTGCCATCGCCCGGCGGTAGGCTGGCCGCGCGCCGATCCGCTGGGTCCAAAACTCAATAAGGTCTTGAACGGCTCTGGCTTGGGTCGGATCACCCTGATTTTGCGTCCTGTCTTTATTGGTTTCACTTTTCCAACGGCAATCTCCATCCGGTCATTGGGCGCTTGATGATGGTATGACGTGCGGGATTGCCGCTGGACCATCCAGTGCAGATGGCGGTCCAGGGCCGGCTGGACCGGGTAATGGCGCTGATAGAGGCAAGGCGTGGCGAGGCGGACTACCTGGCCGGCAATGAATTTACGGCCGCCGACATCATGAGCGTAGTCTCCCTGACCACGATGCGGCTCTTCCAGCCGGTGGATCTTCGGACGTATTCCAATATTCTCGCCTACTGCCATTCGCCAGGTACATTGAATTATATCTCCAGGCACCGCATGTTAAGCGCATCATGAACCTTAAACTCCCCCTAATGGCGCTCGTCGCCATGTTCAGCCTCGCCGCGTGCAACGCACCTGCTTACCACTCGCAGGCGAATTTCAACGCCGCCGGTCAGGCGCTCGGCAACGGGAACGTCGGCGCCGGCGCCAGCTATACGGGCCACGCCTTCGCCGAGGGCGCACAGGCCACCGGGCAGGCCATCGGCACGGGCGCCCAGCAAGCTGGACACGCGATCAACAACACGTTTAACGGCAATAACGGGAATTAGCGAAACGAATCCAGCGCGCGCGGCGGGCTACCATCGTTGGCCCTGCGGTTCTCGTTTCGTTGCAATCTTGCGGCTTATAGGGACCGGTGACGCCTGCGGGTGCATTTTCTCCACAATATCTGCCCCGAACGCCGTTCGTTGACGCATGGCCGTCTGGACAGGCACGGCAATAAACCTCAATATTTTCGCAAGGCCCAAACCGCCACCCGCATTCCTGGAGTTGCCCTGATGCCATCCGAACCGACCCGCAAGGCTAGTCAATCCAGCCGATCAAACTGAAGGTTTCGCAGCGGCCCATGAAGGTAGACATCCTGTTCGCGGATCGCAGTTTTCCGGATGCGCCGCGCTGCCTGGCAGCAGCGGCGCCAAATTTAACGATCGGTATAGCCGGGGCCGGCACAGAATCGTGGGAGTCTCCGATTTTGGTTCCCCTCATGTCGCGAATCGGTGGGGGTGAGATGGACAAGGTCAACGGCCTGCGACTTATCCAGCAATGGGGCGCGGGGCTGGAAGGCGTTGACGTTGGCGCCGCCTCGGCGCGCGGTATCGCTGTTGCCAATGTCCCAACCTCGCAAACTGGCGGCGCGGAATCGGTGGCGGAATGGTGCGTGATGAGTGCGCTGGCGCTCAGCCGCCGGGCGACGGAACTGACGAGTCTGATGAGAACAGCCGACACATGGGGGGCGCCGATTGGACGCGCCATGCTCGGCCAGACCGCATGCATCATCGGGCTTGGGGGCATTGGCAAAGCATTGGCCTCGCGCCTTGCGCCGTTTGGGTTGCGGTTGGTCGCCGTGAGCCGCGTGCCCGATGAAATTGCCGCCAAAGCTTGCGGTTGCAACGCCGCGGCGGGTTTCGAATCGCTGGAAGACGTCCTTTCGATCGCCGATTATGTATTCCTTTGTCTGCCCCTTAATCCGGCGACACGCCACATCATGAATGGGCGGACGATTGGCTTGATGCCGCGGCACAGCTATCTCATCAATGCCGGCCGCGGCGGGCTGGTGGATCAGGATGCCCTGCTGGCCGCTATCGACGCGGGCCAACTTGCCGGCTGCGCGCTGGATGTGTTCACGCCTGAGCCATTGAACAATGATTCGCCCTTGCTGCGGCGGCCGAACATCCTGGCAACGCCGCACATCGCGGGGATTACGGATTACACCTATGGACAAATCGCCAAGTTGGTTGCCGCGGCCAATCTGTCAATCCGTGAAGGCCGAATTCCCGAGAACTGCATCAACCATGCCGAGGTTGCGGGTATCCAACGAGGACTTCCAAGGTCAACAAGCAATGGTGACGAGGGAGTATCAAAACTTCAAAAAGCGGCTGAGGGGTGAGAGATGTTGCTGCTTCTAGGCATAAGTCAGCCTGTCCCTTTCCCAAGGTCAATATGGGGTGGCCTAAAGGTGCGACGTTATTGGCTACAAGCCGTAAAGATATTCTATCCAAAAACCAAAATTCGGCCGTCATAAGAGGGCACGAAGAGGCGGTTGTTAAAGGGGGTTAGAATATTGAATTTGGCGTGCATGTAGTTGATGTTCCAGTCAGCGCTATCCCACAATTTGATGAGATTTGGTCCGGCTTCATTCACCCAGTTCGCGCCGTAGGCGACCAGCCGCCCCGCGGTGATCGTTTTATTTGCGTTGCCGTACCATGGCATCAACGCCCAAAGAATCGCGGTGTTGTCGCCTTCGGCCTGGCAGGTGAGTGCCAGCATTCCACCCGGCATTCCACCCGGCGGCGGCATGCCTTGCGACGCCACTTCCTGCCCAGCGGCGAGCCATGTGAGATTGTAATCGGCGCCAAGAGAAGCCGCTTGCACGGCGCCGTTCTCGCCCTGCACGAACAGCATGATGCCGTGATCAGGGCTTTTATAGCCGACCGGGCTGCCATGAATGTGCCTGGTGTAGCCGCCAAAAGCGGATGGCAATGTATCAAGCTGCGTCGGCGCGAGGTCGAGGCCAAGCCCATTATATGTCGCGGCCCAGGGCGGCGATAGCAGCTTGGCCCAGTTGCCGGCGATATTGGCGGGGGCAAAGTCCGCGCGCTGCGTCCGGCCGAGATTTGAACTGTCCAGCACATAGAAGATGCCATCCTTGCCGCCTCCGACGATGACATCCTTGGTGAATCCGGTAAGCGACCGGGGCAAGGGCAGCGCGCCGCCGGACCCAAGATCTTCATCGCCCACGATATGGGCATTGCTGGTGTTGTTGAACGCGTTGACCGGCGGCGCCAGCATATCGTCAGGCGGATCAGTATCAGGCACCGCGAGCGTCGGGTCATCACCTGCGCGCCCGGCATCCGAATAGGGCGACCACCAGTCGGCGCATTGCAACCTGGCCGGCCCGGCATTGCTGGCTGGGGTATAGACCAGCCTGAAAAAGCAGTTGCCAAAATTGCCGGTTGGCGGGTCAAAGCCGCCATTGCCGGTCATGCCATGCAAGTCCAGGGCTTCGTCGGCCGACAATCCCTGGCCGGCCTGCCAAATGCCCGCGCCGGCATACTTTCCAGAGCCTGTTGTCCAGGCCGCGGCGATCGCCGGCCGCGCTGGATTGGAGACATCCACAGCGATGACCCAGCCGAGATTGGTGGACGCTGATTCCTTAAATGATCCGAATGGTATGAATATGGTTGCGTGCCCATCGGCAGTGATCAGGGTCAGGGCCGGCCGCTGCTTCCGCGCCACCGATCCAAGCGTTTGCAGGGGGGCATCTCCGGGGGGTTGATAGGTGGCGCCATTCAAGACCAAGGGCGGCGCCTGGTCCGACCCATCGGCGAGGTTAAGGGAATGCAGCGTATAGACGGCGTTGTTCATGTTGCCGTCCACGCTAGACGTCGAGACGCAATATAGCGTATGCGACGCAAGGTTTATCACTGGTGTGGAAAGTATGCCCCAAAATGGGTTGATCATGTACATGTCCCACTCGACGGTGACCGATATCGGTCTGCCCAAGTTCCGTTTCCACAACAAGGCATAATTGTCAGCGTCGAAAGCGTAGACGTTGTTCGACATGTCGCAGACGAAGACGGCGTTGTGAGTGTTTCCGCCGATCATGGTCAGGTTGGCGACGGCGAGGATCTGACCCTCGGCGCCCCGCGGGTCTTCAAGTTGGAGCTCGCCCAGCACGCGCACACCGGTGGCTTGCACATGGGCGGAAGTAAGGGTCCAGGACGGGTCGGCATAGCAACCCGTGCGGCTGTTGCCGAAGCTGCGGGTGAGGACGTTCGTGGTCAACGTCCTGGCCTCCAGGTAACCGCCGCAGCACTTACGATGGTAGCACCCGCCATCACGGGCAGGAATAGTGTTTTGATATCAATGACGGAATCCAGCGCCGCAGCGGCGGCGAAGCCGCATAAGTAGGGTAGGCATTTCGTTATCATTTCAAAACAGCGTATTGGATTTGCGGGCATTAGAATTCCTCCGGCGTGATGGTTTGAGGGGCGGTATATTCGATCGTAAAAGTGAAGGGGGCGCCGGATTTTGGCAGGCCGCTTGAGGTCAGCGTGATTGTATGCCATCCGGTTGCCGTGGCGCGGCCGGATGCGCGGTCCGTAGCGCTGGCAAGGGTAACGGTTGAGCTGGTGGCTTCGTTGTTTTGCGGGCCGCGGATATCGCAGGTGATACGGCCCAATTCTGCCGTCCAGCCATCAGTCTTGGTGGTGAGTTCAATGTCAACCGGCGATTGCGACTCGATCCATACGCGTCCAATTATCATGGCGCCATTTGTCGCGGGGCCGATATCCAGGTCGTCCGCGCCGAAAAAGCTTTGGGTGCACGATAATTTCGGAAAGCTTATGCGGCCGTCAAGGCCCGCCGGAGCCCAGAATCCATAGCCCTTGCCGTTCGCGGCGGGCGGGATGCCGAAGGTGATATTGCCGCCCGCGTCCACGACGCAGTCTTGCCGGTTTTTTCCGGTGTAGTCGTGCATGACCGTGCCGGGGTTATGCTGCGTGCGGCAGGTGATGGTCGTCCATTGCGGGTTCCAGATGCCGTTGTTCAGCGCAATCAGCGCGCCGGGCGGCCCGGAGCGCTGAAAAACATAAGATTGAGCGTCACTATAGACGATCTCGACACCGCCATTGGCGAGGTTACGGGCGCACCAGGCGAGGTTGTCGATCTCCTGGTCGAGCGCATAGCCGTTCATGGATTTAGGCAGCCAGTCCTTAATATATATGATCGGCAAGCCCATCATGCCGAGCATTAAGGCCAGGCCGAGGGTTTTGTTATTGATGATCGTCGCCCAGCCATCCGTTTCGCTATCAAGACTGGAGACGAATGTAACGGCCTTCATTGGATTTTGGAACAAGAGCGCATTGTTGCCCATCCAGGACATTTGCCAGCCATCGGCGCCACCCGCTTTCATGCACATCGGGTAGGCCATGTTCTCTTGAAATGCGAAATCCAGCGCCGAGGCGCGCTGCTGAACCTGGCCGACCCACCAATTCTCATTTCCAGGGTTGCCGTCGTCATACTCGCCGAAGAATTCTCGTGACCCCATCGCTTCAGAGGTCATCCAGGCGTGGACGAAGCTGACATTCATGCCTTTCATGTCATCAAGGCGCGCACCTTGCGTCCCCGTGGTTAGAAACAGCCAGTTGCCAGCGGCAATGAGCGCATTCCAGACGGCTCCTTTCGGTACGGCATTGACGGGACATAATTCGTCGCCGAAAGCGAAATCGTCCGACGGAACCGGAACAGGGTCTTCGGGCACGCGGGGCGGGTTGCCGCGGAAATATGATGGCTCCTTTGCAAAACGGCCATTGGATGGTCCAGTCGCGGACTTGTAGCGGTAGGTTCCATTGTTCCCCCCCATGCGCTGGTGATTGACGACGTCGATCCACACGTTGAGCCCGTTAGCGCGGCAAATTGCCACCGATCTGCGCAGCTTTTCCGCTGTGCCAAACCGGGTCGGCGTGCCCTTCGATCCTATATCGTAATCGTCAAAGGGGTTGTACCCATCATCGCCAGGCCCATTGCCGCCCTGGCAGATGAGCGGGTTTGGGAAGAGAATGTCGGTGAAGCCCAGGCCGGCCCATTGATTGGCGTGCTGTGCAATGTAGTCATACCACCAAGGCGCATCAGGCGTGTCCAGGTCTACAGGAGCGGGAACGGAGAGGGTCGGCTCGCCGTTGGCGTTCTGCCGGTAATTTGCCCATAACATGACGCGGGAGCCCGGAATCATGCTGTTGTCATTAAAATTCGGCTTTGAGCGCTTGAAGAATACCCAGGTCGGCTCGTCTATTTCTTCGCAATAGAGACCGTAACAAGTTGCGGCGTGCTTCGAGCGGCATGGCATTTCCAAAAAACGGTTGCTGGATTATCTCATGAATTGGATGCAATATCAAACCAAATTACGATCTGGAGCGGCCGAGATTGGCTGAGACTGCGCCGGTGAGGGCGGAGGCAAGCTCGGAGAAAATCACGAGCGGTAGGCTGGCGCCATCCTTGACCCCGCCAGAGCGGTAACTCGGTGACAGCTTCCCGGCGTTTATTGAGCAGCCAGCGCGCTTATGTGCCGGTTATCTCATCCGCCGGAGGGTTTGCATGGAATTCGAAGGGTCTGGCCGTTCGAGCCTGCGCGTTCCGTCCGTCAGCTCAGGCTCGGCGGCTTTCGGCGGCTGCAATCCGAGGTGACCGGCTTTGGCTACGCACCGTTCCGCTCTCCTTAAGTGGAAGCTCTTCCGGTTTGATGGTTCGTAGGCCCTATCTTGGCGGCAAGACTATATTCTATATTATTGGCAGCATCTTTGGAATGACCGGCAGGTAAGCCAGCAAGTTATTGTCCAACGTCGCCGAGAGGATTGCATGGGAGCCCGCGGAAGCGGCAGGAGCTTGCCCTGGCGGGTCCACGATCATGGCCTGGCCCGCACTGTTAGCTTCTACCGCGAAATAATGGCCAGCATAGTTCTGCGATGGATCAAACTGCATCTTCATGCTTATACCGTTCAAATTAACCGCCAGAAGATTACCCGAACCCAATGTTACAGAATCAGCCGACGAGTACGAATAGTTTGTCAAATCGATTTCGTCGCCGCTTGTTCCGTTCGCATCGAAGCCGGTGATAACGTTGCCAAGCAGGGAGGTGCCAGCGATTGACAAGGTGCCATTACTCCCAAGAAACGTCATAGGGCCGAGAGCGCTGGCACCGGACAGCAGAATCTCGGTGCCGCCCGCCATTATTGTAACACCGCTGGTCTTGCCGCCGGCGTCCACGGTTTGCGTGCCACCACTGCTGATGACGGTCCCGCTCGCCGTACCGCCTGACGAGACGATTTGCGATCCGCCACCGGTGATCACGGTTGCAAACGCAACGCCGCCACGGGAAATAAGCTGGGAACCGCCGATGCCCACCAGACTTGCATTGGCCTGTCCGCCCGAAGCCACAACTTCCGTTCCCCCTGCCAGTATAGAGCCCGAGGCCACGCCCGCCCTTACATCGATCAGCAGGCCGCCGCTTGCTACCACGGTGGCAGTGGCGAGCCCGCCTGGATACACAATTTCCGTGCCGCCTCTGCTGACCGTCGTAGAAACAGATTCCGCACCGGCTGAAATAAACTCACGGCCGCCACTGCTTACTGTCGTGTAGCTTGCGACACCGCCGGAAAACACCTTCTGCACACCCGTGTTGGCAATGACCGTCCCGCTTGCGGTGCCGCCCGAAGCGACGGTTTGAAAGCCGTTCACCGTCCCGCTAATCGAAGTTCCACAAACGAACTGGTATGCGGAAGCTTCTACGGCTGTTCCGCTTGCCTGGCCGCCGGCGGCGATATTCTCAGCGCCACTGCTGTTTAACAATGTGCCGGTGGCAGACCCGCCGCTCAATACTTCATCAATTCCGCCGCTGTTCACCACTGTCAGGCTTTCAAGACCACCGGCGGACACCGTTTCAACGCCGCCATGGTTGACCGAACTACCCAACGTGACACCGCCAGCCGATACGGTTTCGCTACCGCCGCCATTCACCGCGGTTGAACTGGCCACGCCGCCGGAATGCACAAGCTGAGTGCCGCCGCTCTTGATGAGCGAGGCACTGGCGGTCCCGCCGGCCGACACGATTTCTGACCCGCCGCGATCCACTACCGTGTTGCCGGCCAGACCACCGGAAGAAACAATCTCAATGCCGCCGCTGCCGACGACAGTGGCGATGGCGGTTCCGCCTGCGAGGATATATTCGGTGCCACCTGAGCTCACGATGATCCCGCTCACTGCCGACCCGTATGCCACGAGACCGGACGTAGAGGATACCACGACTCCGGCCGGCGCGGCGACAGCATCGGTAAGTGTAGCCACGGCGCTGGCAGAGACTGTTGCGGTGGCGGTTGGGCTGGTCTGAACATCGGTGATGGTCAGCGTGGTCGAGATGGACGTACCAGGTGGTGTAGCGCCAGGCGTTGGTGTGAAGAGGGCTGCTTGCAGCAGAGCCGTCGCGGCCGCCGGCGTGATGCCGGCAACGCCGATGGCGTAGGTTCCCGGTGTGCTGGTCTCGAGGATCCCGCTGCCCGAGAGTCTGCCATTCGTGTCTCCTCCAGAGACGGCAACGGTCACCGTCTCCAAAACCCCCATATTCGAAGCGGCAATGACCGTCGCCGCGAAAGGCTTTACGGCCCCTGCACCCGTCGTGCTGGCTGCGGTGAACCCGGTGATTAAGGGCGCATCGTTTATCGGGACAGCGTAACTCATGGATGGCATGTTCGCGCCGGGAATTGAGCTATAGCTCCCTGAAGGATCGTAAATCGCGGCGGCTGAATTTCCTGTGAGGGTGTTATTCTGCGCAATCAGCAGCGTCGTGTTGCTGATGTCCTGGCCATCCTGTATCTGGATGCCGTAGGGCTGCGATGTCCCCGATCCGGAGTTGCCCGAAACGTTCTGCGCGATCTCAATATTGCTCGCATTCTGCGCGCCTATATCAATGCCGCCCACAGATTGGAAATGCGCAAGCGTATCGTTGTTCGTTGTGGTGTTCCAACTCACCGTTGCATTGACCGCAGAGAACAGCGCAATTCCGGCGCTGCCCGTGCCGGAGATTGTATTCTGGTACACGCTGATATTTGATGAATCAGCGATATCAGCACCGTTTCCGGGAACACCGTGGATGTTGTTGTCGGCCACCACCAATTCGGTGTCATTATTGCCGTAAACGCCGGCAGGAGCAGCGTTCTGTGCTCCCCATCCTGGATTGATCGTACTGTCGACAATCGTGTTTGCAATAGCATCGAACCCGGTCTGGCCGGTCGCGGAAATTGCATCTAGCCCAATTCCGGTGAAGCTGCTGTTTTCAACGATATTGGCATTGCCGTAACCGGCGGTGTCGTTCGTGAAGGCCGCACCTTGCGCTGCTAACGCCAGATTGGCGTTGTTACCGACATTGAAAAATGTTGAGCCTGAGACGGTCGTCTCGTTCACATCCGAAAACAAAGCCCCGATGCCGGCGGTATTTTGTACGGTTGCGTTGATCATCGCAAAGCCGGTCGTTTTATAGGCAATCAGCAAAGCCTGAGGCGTCGTTGCTCTTGTTGTCGAGCCCACTAAAGTCAGGCCACTTTCGGTATCGTTCTGAGTTTCGACAGCAGTGATAATAGGGTTGCCGGCTGTTGCAACCAGTGTGGCCGTGCCCGGTGATGCGATCCAGGTTGCATTACTCGACATTTGCAGAGACGCGCCGACGTTATATGAGCCGGGCGGAAAGTACAGCTGCTTTCCAGCGGCCGCCGCCGCGTTGGCCGCCGCCTGAATGGCTGCGGTGTCGTCCACAATACCATTGCCGATCGCTCCAAAAGTCGTTACATTTATGGCGTCGCTTTGAATTACTATCGGAACGATTATGGTCATCAGTGAAACAAGCCCCTCTCCGAAGAGAGTTAGATATCACTAGATACTTTCCAATTTATTAATAATTATTTATATTGGCGCATTATTGGCGCAAAATTAGGGATAGGCGCGTTTGGCCATCTGTTGACCAATATTTGATCATGCTGATGATGTTGCGCTCGTCGCCTTTATGAAATTACAGAAATTTTTCTGACAATTGTAACTTCATCTAAAGTCTCATAGACTAACCGCTGCGAAATATGTGCGGCGCTGGTGACGTTGGTTGGTCGCAGATAACTGGCGGCCATTGAACCGTTCCACACAAGCGTTGCTCTATCGAGCCATTTGATGGCAAAATCTTCGCAACGCCAAAGATTTGCTTTGCAATCACGTTTTTTGCCCCATTGCAAAGCCCGCCGGCATTCTACTGCGCTCAGATTGTAATTTCTGGACCTTTTTGTTATCCCTTCGGGGGGTGCCGAAAAGGTAGCGCTGGGAATTTGGGAGCGTTAGGCAAAGGCGAGGAGGGCGTGGTTTGATTAATTACGAACAGAGTTCGACCGTTGCCCTGGGCCTGCCGAAAATTTTTGGTCATAACCAGTTTTTTTGTGACTCTGCCTTACAAAGGTCGTCTCGAAAACCAAGACAGTTCAGGCTCCGGGTTTTCAAGAGCAAGATTAACGCAACCGAAAGCCATTTTGGATTCGTCGCATCGCCCGAACCTATTCCCGTGACGTATTTTGAGCCCGAAGAGAATTTGGAGTACCGCGGCCTTAAAATTGATGATAGCTATCTTGGTACTACCATCGATGATAAGTTGCCGGTTTACCTTACAATTCCGAATTTTTTTAAGTCCATCTACGGGCATTGGATCACCGACATACTTCCAGAATTCTTTCTCGCAAAAAATCTTTTGCCCGGCTTGAGCATCAAGCTACTACATTCCGGTCCGGTTCCGGAATTTGCCCGTGCAATTCTCGACGAGTTTGAGCTACGTGATGATTCGCTCGATGACGTTGGCGGCCTCGATGGAAATGACACGCATCAGATGATAAGCATGACTCCGCTTCGCGATCACGATTATTTCCATGACAAGCTCGTGAGAAAGCATTTTTTAGCCCCGGTTTCTGGTGTCCCGGCGCGAGTGCAAAGCCCTTTGGAAAATGGTTTAATTTATGTCTCCCGTCGGAATTGGAAAGGTATTCAGCCGAACTCGCGAGCCTTGAACAATAGGGACGAAATAGAGGAGGTGTTCCGGCGGTCCGGTTACGCGATCATATTGCCGGAACGATATAGTGTCGCGGAACAAATTGCCATTTTCAGGCAAGCCAGGGTTGTCTCCGGAGAGTCAGGCTCTGGCCTACACAACTCGATTTTTATGAAGCCGGAGGGGCGCGTGATATGCATACAGTCCGGGCGTCAAAATCATCTCATTCAGGCATCCCTTTGCAGCCTCTTCGGTCAAAGTTCGGCATATGTTTTGGGGCAGCAGGAGAATGAGGACTGGAATTCCAATTTCAGTGTGCGCAGGTCTGATGTCGAAGACGCGATCGCGGATGCGGCGCAATGAGCGGATGAGCGTTGAGACCCCAATATCGAAGAGCAACAACGCAGTGCAGAATTGGATTCGGGCGCTCCAAGCCATCAAGGTTCTTGACGAGCGCCCGGACGCATCGTTGGCGGTACTAATTACGGAGGTCGCGAGTAAATGTTCGGCGTCGGCGGCACTCATTGGCCCACAAGACCAATTTACCTACGGCGCGCTGGCGATACGGATAAACAAATATTCACGCTGGGCGCTCGCGGAAGGCTTTGTACCAGGTGACGTCATTTGCCTGTTAATGCCGAACTGCCCGGACTATCCCGCCATCTGGCTTGGTCTCACCCAAATTGGGTGCGTTGTGGCGCTGCTCAACACCAATCTCAGTGGAAGCGCGCTGTCGCATTGCATCGGAGCGGCAAACCCGCTCGGTATCATTGTCGCAGCCTCTCTTCTGCCGGTGTTTCTTGATCTTGAGGCGCTACCCGCCGGCACAAAAAGTTGGGTGCATGGGCACCAAGACACGAAGCAAATACCTCAAATCGATCTTGCGATTGGCTACTTGGATGATGCCCCGCTGACAGTTTATTCGCCGGTGCATGCCAGCACGGCCCTCCTGATTTACACGTCCGGTACTACCGGGCTGCCGAAGGCGGTAAAGGTCACGCAGCGCCAGCTGGTGGAATGGAGCTTTTGGTTTGCCGGAATGATGAATGCGCGGCCGGAGGACCGGTTATATAACTGCCTGCCCATGTATCACAGCATTGGCGGCGTCGTTGCCGTCGGCGCCATGCTGGTGCGTGGAGGGTCCGTGCTGATCGCAAAGAAGTTCTCTGTCAGCCAATTCTGGGATGACATCGTAGATGGGCAATGCACGATTTTTCAGTATATTGGCGAACTCTGCCGCTATTTGGAGCGCAGCCCCGAACATGCTCGTGAGAAGTCGCACAGGCTGCGGTTATGCTGCGGCAATGGCCTGCAGGGCGAGACGTGGAACGCCTTCGCGCATCGGTTCAACATTCCGCGCATACTGGAATTTTATGCGGCGACCGAAGGTAGAGTCTCACTGTATAATTGTGATGGCAAGCCCGGGTCCATAGGCCGCGTGCCGGCATTTCTTAGCCACCGTTTTCTGATCGCGCTGATCCGTTGCAACGTGGAGACGGGCGAACCGCTGCGCGATGCAAGCGGATTTTGCTTGCGCTGCGGCACAAACGAATCCGGCGAGGCGATTGAAAAAATTACGGCGGTACATGAACGGCAGCTCAGTCTATATACTGATTCTGGAGCGTCCAGCCAAAAAATCCTGCATGACGTGTTCGTGGCGGGTGATCGCTGGTTCCGTACCGGTGATCTGATGCGCAAGGATGCCTTGGGCTTCTATTATTTTGTGGACCGGCTGGGTGATAGCTACCGATGGAAAGGCGAGAACGTGGCAACCACTGAAGTTGCCGCCGTGGTTTCCTCCTGCCCCGGCGTGTCCGAGGCTGTGGTCTTCGGTGTCGCTGTCCCGGGTCATGAAGGCCGCGCGGGCATGGCCGCGATCACAACATCCAAGGATTTTGATATTTTGAAGCTGTTGGCGCATTTGGCTAAGCAGCTGCCAGATTATGCCCGGCCGGTCTTTATCCGGCTTTGCCAAACGCTCGAAAGCACGGGCACATTCAAATTGCAGAAAGGCCACCTGCTCCGAGCTGGTTTTGCCGCGGATAATGTCTGGTTTTGTGATCGCCGCACCGACAAGCCCTTGCTTTGCGATGAAACCGTAATAAACGACATCGTCAGCGGCAAGATTCGGATTTAACTGATTCTAGGCAGTATTCCCGGCATCAACCGTCATCGCAATGCCGGTAATGTTGCGGCCCGTTGCGCCGAACAGAAAATCGACCACGCCAGCAATATCGCCGGGTTCCGCCATACGCTGCAATGCACTGCGATGGATAATCCGGGCACGATGCGCCTGCGTCAGTTCGCTGGTCATCTCGGTATCGATGACGCCGGGTGTCACGGCA
>Ga0116226_10002440_pt1 | contig 16195 bp, 17 predicted proteins | sample S1TSphfallax_FD_89692 | JGI IMG/M metagenome (GOLD analysis project Ga0116226, IMG submission 89692) | Host-associated microbial communities from peat moss isolated from Minnesota, USA - S1T2_Fa - Sphagnum fallax MG | ecosystem: Host-associated > Plants > Peat moss > Unclassified | place: USA...
GTCAGGGACGTCTTGCCATGATCGACGTGACCAATGGTGCCCACATTGCAATGCGGCTTGTTCCGCTCAAACTTCGCCTTAGCCATTTCTTACAACCCGCTTCTTTCAAAAGGCCAAAAAGGAAAACCAACTCTTGTGTTCTGGAGCGGGTGAAGGGAATCGAACCCTCACAACCAGCTTGGAAGGCTGGGACTCTACCGTTGAGCTACACCCGCGCGGAACCCGGAAAACCAGGTCCCAAAATCAATTCTTTCACCCCTCGTTTCTTCCAGCGCCGCGCAACCTGCGCTCAGGCGGCATGGTGGAGGGGGTTGGATTTGAACCAACGTAGACATTCGTCGGCAGATTTACAGTCTGCTGCCATTGACCGCTCGGCCACCCCTCCACAACCGCCCCACCTCACCCGGAACGACGGGAGAAGGGAAGTAAGAGGATTCGCCCCTCCTTGTCAATGTCAAAACAACAGATAAAACGGCCTCACTCTCGAGCTAAATTTAAGCTAAAGCTGAGAGATGAAAAGCCCCACCAAACATCCATCGGCAACCGGCGGTCGAGCCCCACGTCCCGGTCTTCTGCTCTGGGGAACCCATCCGGTGCTGGCGGCGCTCGCCAATCCCGAACGCCAGTGCCACCGTCTGCTGGCCACCGCCGAGGTGGCCAAGACCCATGCGGCCACCCTCGCCACCCTCGGTCGGCAGCGCCGGCTGCCGCCGCTCGAGACCGTGAGCCGCGCCGACATCGATCAATGGTTGCCGCCCGGTGCCGTTCATCAGGGCATCGCGCTGTCGGCCGACCCGCTGCCAGCGATGGGCGTCGAGGATCTGGCGCAGGCGGCGGAGGGCCTCGAGTCCGCTGTGGTGATGGTGCTCGATCAGGTCACCGACCCCCACAATGTCGGCGCCATTGTCCGCTCGTCCGCCGCCTTTGGCGCGCTGGGCGTCGTAATGCAGGACCGCAATGCGCCCGAGGAAACCGGCACCCTGGCGAAATCGGCCTCCGGCGCGCTGGAGAAACTGCCGCTGGTCAAGGTCACCAATCTGGCCCGCGCGCTGGAGGCGCTGAAGGAAGCAGGCTTCTGGATCGCCGGCCTGGCTGGCGACGCGCCGGTCACCATCGCCGGCGCCAAGCTGTCGGGCAAGATCGCCCTCGTCCTCGGCAGCGAGGGCGAAGGCTTGCGCCGCCTGACCCGGGATCATTGCGACTATCTGGTCAAATTGCCGCAAAGCGATCTGGTCGAAAGCCTGAATGTCAGCAACGCCGCCGCCGTCGCTCTCTATGAATTAGTGCGGCGGTAGGGTCGCCATGGCGCGCAACAGGTCCGCCTTGGCGCTTTCATAGTCGGACTCCGAGATCAGATGCTGATCAAGCAAATGTTTAAGGCTGGCGAAGCGCTGCTCGATCTGTAACGGATCGTCAGGGACCGGCGCCGCCGCAGCCGGGAGCGACGCCGGGACGACGGAAGGCGCCGCAGGAGCAACCGGAACAGGGGCGACCGGCGCGGATGGCGGAACTGGTGCTACCGCAAGCGGCGTCCCATAGGTCCCGGTCCAGGCGACCGGAGAGATCCAAGCCCAATCGCTCCGTCCGCTTTGCGCCAACGACACCGGCCCCCCCGGCAGGATACGATAGTCGGTCTGCTGCGACGCCTGCCGCGAGCCGGTGCGGATCAGGCTGGGATCCATGGTGACGATATTTCGGACATAGGCCTCTTGAACCTGACCGATGATCAGTCCCACCGCGTCGCCGACAATGAAAATCCGCCCCGCTGTCGTTTTTGTCGGCCCAACGATGCTCATGAAACTGCCGACATAGTGCGCGGCGAAGACGACATCGTCTTTCGGCCCGGCCCTCTTCAGGGCGCGCGACACAGGATCGGCAAGAAGCGCCACCTGACTGTCCGTGAGGAACGGCATCTCGCCATCGGGCCCACTGATGTGGACCGCCGAAAGAATGGCGCGCACTGCGTCCGGACTGAGATTGGTGATCGTGGACGGCTGACTGTCCGGCGCGCCCTGTGCGTGCTCGATGCGAACGAAATCATCCTTTTGCTGCCACACAACCTGAGCGGCTGCGTTCGCCGCCTGCAGCGCTACCAGAGCAAAAACGGCGCAAACGGCGCCGCGCGCCCACGAGGACCGATTTACCGCGAAAAGATGGTTCAAAAGCCTGGCTCCCCCAATGGTCCGCAAATCTAACGCAATGCCGCGCCGCGCAAAAGTCCCCCTTTACACGTCGTCCGGAAACTTCATCTTGCGAGCCGCCCGCCATCGTCTTATGAAGAGGCGGCCACCACAAAGCGCAAAGGGCCGGTTTAGCTCAGTTGGTAGAGCACCTGATTTGTAATCAGGGGGTCGCGGGTTCGAATCCTGCAACCGGCACCATATTTTTCATCGTTCCAGGGAGATATTGGTCGCCTGGAGAACCTGCTCAATCGGCGTGAAAAAGCTGATCCCTGTCTTAAGGGGAAGCCCACCCAGACCGACCATGGAGCGCGACAGGCCGACGATGTTGCCCGATCTGTCCAGCAGGGGACCGCCGCTGTTGCCGGGCATGATCGAGACGTCGCTCTGGATCTGACTGACGCCGTCGATGGTCCGATAGCCGCTGACGACGCCTTTGGTGACGGTGGTGGCAAAGGTCTTGGACAAGGGAGTCCCCACAGCATAGACATCGGCCCCGACGGCAATCGGCGCTTCCGCCACCGGGAGGAATCCGGGGACCGGTTCGTTGGTCTTCAGCAGCGCCGCGTCAAATCGGGACTCGATCGCCACGACCGTCGCCGTGATGTCCTTGCCGCCCGAAATAGTGATGATCGCCGAGTGGGCGTTGCCGACCACATGCTTGGCGGTCAGGATATAACCGTCCTTGCTGATGATGACGCCGGAACCATGGCCGTTGGCGAAGGTGATGGTCACCACGCTGTTCTGGACCTGCGCCATATTTTCGCTGATTTCGCCGGTCAGCAGCCTGCTTTCCTTGATGCGCATAGTGCGCTGTGAGGCGGGTGTGTCAGTGGCGGCCGTCTGGGCCGAAGCGGGCGCCAGCAAGTCATGGAACTGCTGGTTGGCCAGCAGCATCTTGACATTGTTCTCAATGGCCCTCTCGAAGGTCTTGGACTGCAGAGGGTCCTCGTCGGCGTCGCCCTTGAAATAGCCGTGGGTGTTGACGGTCAGAACGACGGCATTGGACGCCGCATCATAAAATTGCCACTCGACCGAAACCTCCATTTCTGTCGAGTGGGGCGCCTGCAAATTGACGACATTGCCCTTGAAGCAATCATTCTTCTTGAAACCGGTGATCAAAACGCCGGCAAGGTAGTCCGGGTGCAACTGCCCCTTGTCCTCGAACATATTGTTCGGGTCATTCATTACGGCGTAATTGGCCGCCTTGAGACTCTGGAAGAAGGGACGCCGCCAGATGACGCCGGCCTCTTCGATCTTGTTCTGATTGCCGATCGCATTGCGACCAGCCAAGGTACAATTGGCGCCGACGCCCGCAGCGCCGATCGGCGTGCCATTGGGAATTCGGGAAATGCCCAAAGTCTTCAGCATCACGGAACGCGTTGTCGTGCCGGGCGCGACGGGAATTGGGTCCGGCGCTGGCGCGGAATCGAAGTCGACCGCGAATTTCGTCCCGGGGGGCGCGACCGGGAGCTTTTGCGCACATCCCGCCAGAACCACCGCCATCACGCCCGCAGCCAAACCAAACCGCACCGTTCTTAAAATCATAGGGCTCCCCTTGAACTATGACGACTGACCGTACGTTACAGCCTAAACAATTTGATGGCTCTGACAAGGGGCTACAATGCGCCTGCGCACAGGCTGAACGGTGGTCATAGCGGGGGGATTCTGACAGCGATTTTCCACTGATCAGGTCTCTAGGCGGAATGGATCAAGCAACTCAATCCCCGCCATTCCGACGCGAAATTGTCCGCGAACAGCGCGGGTAAGCGAGGCGCGCAGCACCTCGCCTTGCCGCCTATCCCGGCGCTCGACCCGTTGCACCCCGCGTTCCAATTGATTGATACTGTTTTTTAGGGTGGGTAGACTCCGAGCCTTATGACGCGATTGCGCGGTTGCTAGAATTCCCTTCAGCATGACCGCCAATTTTTCCCGCCTCGCCGCGCAGATGCCCGACCCCTTGGCCATCGCCGGCCTGTTCCTGCTGGCGGGATTTCTGATCACCCGCCTTGCCTTGCCTCACCATCCCGTCTGGCGCTTTCTGTTCCAGTTGGCCTGCTTTGCCGGAGTCACCATCATGCTGGCGGTGGCCGGGGTCAGTCCGTCGGTCGCGACGGTCCGGGTCGGCTGGACTCTCAATTACCTGGGGATCAGCCTGCTCAAGATCGCCTGGTGGCTTTTTGCCGCCTGGCTGCTCTCGGGATTCTTGCGCGCTGCGCTGATCTATAAACGCCAGCCCCGGGAAACCATTCTGCTGCAGGATCTGCTCTCGGGCGCAATCTATCTCGGCGCCGTGCTGGCGGTCGTCGCCTATGTGTTCAATGTCGCTGTCGATGGCGTGCTGGCCGCCTCCGGCGTCATCGCGATCGTGCTTGGCCTCGCCCTGCAAAGCACGCTGGGCGACGTATTTTCCGGGATCGTTCTCAATCTCGCCAAGCCCTATCACCCCGGTGACTGGCTGATTTTGGATGCCGGCCTGCAAGGCCGCGTGATCGAGACCAACTGGCGGGCGACGCAAATATTGACCGACAGTAACGACCTCGCCATCGTTCCCAACAGCGTGATCGCCAAAGCCAAGTTGATCAATGCCAGCGCGCCGGGGCGCGACCATGGCGCGACTGTCGCGATCCGGCTCGACCCCGGCGTCGCACCGGCCAGGTGTTGCACTGTCCTCGAGACCGCGCTGCTCAGTTGCAATCTTATCCTGCGCACCCCGCCGCCGGTGATATCCGTGCGCCGGCTCGATGCCGTGGCGCTTGAGGTCGATGTGCAATTCTTTGTTTCCGACTTTGATCTATTGCCGCTAGCGCAAAACGAGGTGTTCGATCTGATCTTCCGCCATTGCCTTTCGGCGGGGATCCGCCTCGCGCCGCCCGCCGGCAGCGGCTTCGCTCTGGCGCCCATGGCGCCGCGTCCAAGTCCGGCCGACGCTTCACGCCGGTTGTTGGATCGTCTACCGATTTTCGCCCCTCTGTCCGACGATGAGCGGGTTCTGCTGGCGGAAAAGATGACGCGCGGCAGCTTCAAGGCGGGCGATGTGGTGGTCGAGCAGGGTGCTGTGGCGCACGCTTTGTTCATCTTGACCGCCGGCGTGGTGGTCGCTTTGCAGGGGACCGGCGCCAAGGAAATCGAGGTCATGCGCCTGGCGCCCGGGGATTGCTTCGGCCAAGCCGGCATCCTGGCCGGCGCCACAAGCATTTTTCAGATCAAGGCGCTGACCCGGGTGAACGTCTTCGAGATCGCCAAGGAGGATCTCGCGCCGATTTTACAGGAGAGGCCGGCCATTGCCGCCGAACTCGGTTTGATCCTGGCGCAGCGCCAAGCCATGGGCAAGTCTCGCCTGGAAGAGCTCGCCCTGCCCGAGAAGCAGGGCGACACCCTCGCCGAACGACTGGCCGAACGGGTCAAAGACCTGTTCGGCCTTAAGAGTTAGGTCACGTTCTGTGGGAACATGAAGCGCTTGGCCTCTTGGTCCATCTCCTGCTTGAAACTGAATTTCGCCTTGAGAGCGTCGACCCGCTGGGTTGCCGGACGGGCATCGATCTCGTCCATCAGCCGCTTGACCGCTGGCAGCGAGGCATAACCTTCGGCGCCGAGAATGAAGGGAATGAAGCGGGCCCAACCCCACACCGACATATCGGCGATGCTATAGCTGTCGCCCACCATATAGCCGGTCTTTTCGAGGTGGCTGTTGAGGATGTCCCAGTGACGGCGCGCCTCATAGCCATAGCGATTGATCGCATAGTCGAGCGGTTCGGGCGCGAAATGCTGGAAATGCACGGCCTGTCCGGAATAGGGGCCGATGCCGCTCGCGATGAACATCATCCAGGACAGCAGTTGCCCGCGATGGACCAGATCATTGGGCGGGAGGAACTGGCCGGTCTTTTCGGAAAGATAGAGCATGATCGCGGTGCTGTCGAAAATTACCGCATCGCCGTCGGTCAAGGCCGGGGTCTTGGCGTTGGGATTGATGGCGAGAAATTCCGGCGCGAATTGCTCGCCCTTCCTGGTGTCGACCGGCACGACCTCATAGTCCAAACCGCATTCTTCCAGCATAAGGGCGACCTTTGCCGGATTGGGCGATGGGTGATAATAGAATTTGATCATGGTTCAGCCTCCACAGCAAAATTGCCTCACCCTATTTGGGTGATCCTGCGGCCGATTGCATGTCCTACCCCGGTCAACACCCTCTTATTTAACGGAGTCGTCATGCTGGCCGTCCTGCCCCCGTCGGTTTTGATCCTGCTGGCAGACCTCGTTCTCGCGCTGCATCTGGGGATCATCTTGTTCAACCTGTTCGGGTTGATCGCCATTCCACTGGGCGCCTGGCGCGGCTGGCGTTTCGTCCGCCGACGCGGCTGGCGGCTGCTTCATCTGCTGATTATGGCAGTAGTGGCGCTGCAGGCGGTGGCCGGGCGGGCTTGCTTTCTTACCCTGTGGCAATTCGCCCTGACCCACGCCGCCGGAGCGGGCGGAAGCGATGCGCCGCTGATTCGCCGCTGGGTCGAGAGCGTGATCTATTGGCCCCTGCCGCCCGGATTCTTTGTGGCGCTCTATCTGGCCGTCCTGGTCTATGCCGGCCTGCTCTGGCGGTGGGTGCCGCCAGAATAAACGCAACGATACAGTTGCGTTTAGTTATTCTATGGGGTATTGTCCCGTCACTCAGTTTGAAAGGACGGGATCATGAAGCTCTCCACTCTGCTCGTCGGCGGCGTTGCCGCCCTGGCTCTGCTGACGGCCCCCATTTCGCCGGCCGCGGCCCACGGCCGTCATCGCGATGGCGGATTGCTGTTCGGTCTGTTTGCTCTCGGGACCGCCGCGGTTGTCGGCGCGGCCACGATCGCCACCGCACCCCTGCGCGCCGTCGCGGCCGCGCCGGTCTATGCCGCGCCGATGCCGCCGCCGCAGGCTTATTATGCGCCGCGCGCCTATTACCCGCCGCCTGCCTATGCGGTGCCGCAAGGCTATTATGCGGCGCCGGTCTATGCCGCTCCGCCTGGCTATTATTACCCCGCCAATCGTTGACGGGGCCCGACCAGTCAAACGCCCCGGCCGCCCCGCCACGCCGGGGCGGCCGTCCGTCACGGGAAGGCGCCGAGCGGTTGGGCGAACTGATCATCGAGGTCGCCACCGAGATGTTTCTGACCCAGGGCTATGGCGCCACCAGCATCGACGCGATTGCCAAGCGGGCCGGTATCTCGAAGCGCACCTTTTATCACCGATTTCCCGATAAGGCCGGTCTGTTCGCCGCCGTTATCCATGACATCGTCGCCCGCCTGCGTCCCGCCAATGCACCGGACAGTGCCGGGCTCGGCGCTCTGTTCATCGGCGACAGCCTCGAAGAGATCCTGCTGCGTCTGGCCCATCTGGCGCTCCGCGCCGCCATGGAGCCACAAGCCGTGGCGCTACAACGCGTCATTCTTGCCGAAGCGCCACGCTTTCCCGATCTCGCCGCCGTGGCGTTGGCCGAGGGCACCAGGAGTGAGGCGGTCTCCCACCTGACATCATTGCTGGAGCGGGAGACGCAGGCCGGCCGCATCAAACTGGACCAGCCGGCCTTCGCCGCGGAACAATTCTTTCAGATGGTCCTGTCCCTGCCGCAGCGGCGTATGATGGGGCTCGGCCCCGCCCTGAACCCGGCCGAACTCGATGAATGGGAACGGCAGACGGTTACCTTGTTTCTGCATGGATGCCGGGCCCAAGGACGCGCGATCGCTGGACCGGGCGAAGAAGCCTGCTAAACTAAGTTCGATCATCACCACCACCTGCGGGCGCATCACTGCATGAGAGACGGTCCTACCACCGCCACCGCCGAGCTCTTCAGCCGCGCCATCGCCCTGCACAGTGCGGGCCGTCTCGACGACGCGGCCTCTCTTTATGAAGGAGTGCTGTGCGCGGCGCCTGACCATCTTTCCGCCTTCAGCCGGCTTTGTCTCTGCCGCCTCTATCAGGGAGATCTGGCGGCGGCGCTGCGGCTCGGTCGGTGTGCGAGGATCCTCGACGCCGACGCCGCCGACGCCTGGCATGCCCTGGGCGCCGCTCAGGCGGCCTGCGGTCAGGACAAGGCCGCGATCATCAGTCTGCGCCGCATGCTGTCGCTGCGGCCTGACGTGGCCGAGGGACATAATAATCTCGGTAATCTGCTGACTCGTCAGGGAAATTTCGCCGAAGCCGAGAACGCCTTCCGCGACTCCCTGCGGCTGAAGCCGATTTACCCCGAGGCGCATTATAATCTCGGCAATCTGCTGGCGATGGTGGAGCGGCCGCACGAGGCTGCGCGATGTTTTTCCGCCGCCCTGGCGATCCTCCCGGCCTTCGCGGAGGCTGGCAACAATCTCGGCGTGACGCTGCAGGCGATGGGACAGTATCAGGCGGCGCTGGCGCCGCTTGAACGGGCGGTCACGTGCAATCCGCGCTATGGCGACGCGCTGTTCAATCTCGCCAATGGCCGGCATGGTGTCGCCGATTTCGCCGGGGCGCAGTCCTGTTTTCGGAAAGCGATCACTCTCGACCCCGGGTCCGAGCGGAATCAGAGCGGACTGGGACTGGCGTTGCATCGGCTGGCGGGGCCGGAAAGCGCTTTCCTTGCCCTGCAACGCGCTGTCATCCTGGCGCCCTGGTCAGCCAAGGCGGGGAATAATCTCGCCGATCATCTGGCGGTCGCGCGCGCCTTCGGCGCCGCCCATGACCACTATCGACGCGCGATCATCCTCGATCCAGGCCCGCCAGATGGCTGGCATGGGCTGGCCAACAGCCTGTCAGGCCTCGGTCAGCGCGCGACGGCCCTGGCCCTCTATGGCAGGGCTTTGCAGATCCAGCCGGACCATGCGGAGGCCCACAATAATTTTGGCACGGTGCTGCAGGCTCTGGAACGCTGCACGGATGCCATCCTGCCTTATCGGCGGGCGATTGCGCTGCAGCCGGACTATGGATTCGGCCACAATAATCTCGCCTCGGCCTGGCATGCGCTGGACCGCATAAAGGAGGCCCTGATCTCCTATCGCCGCGCTCTGGTCCTCTCGCCGGAGGACGGGCTGGTGCATAATAATCTCGGCATCGCGCTGCTTGAGGCTGGCGCCTTTGGCGCGGCCCACGACTGTTTCTCGAACGCTGTCGATCTCGAGCCGCGGCGCGGCTTCTTCTACCGCACTCTGGCTGACACCGGACGGCTGACGCCCACCAGCCGCCACTGGGACCGCCTGATGGATTTGGCGGAGGATATCGAGGCTTTGCCCGACCTTGATCGCATGGAGCTGCATTTCGCGCTCGGTCGGGTCTTTGACGATCAGGATCAGCCGGATCTGGCTTTTCAACATCTGCTCGCCGCCAATCATTTGAAACGCGCCACCACCCCCTATGACGAAGCGGCCAGCCTCGGGATGCTGCGCCGCTTGCAAACAATCTTCGACTCCGATCTGCTGGACGGCGCGGCAGAGAGCGGGGACCCCTCCGCCCTGCCGATTTTCGTGCTCGGCATGCCGCGCTCGGGAACCAGCCTGGTCGAGCAGATTCTCGCCAGTCATGGCGACATCAAAGGCGCCGGCGAGCGGCGCGACCTCCGGAAACTGGTCGATGGCCTGGCGGGCTTCCCCGAGATCATGCCCTCCCTGCCGCCCGGGCGACTGCGCCAGCTCGGTTCCGACTATGTCGCGGCGCTCGCGCCCTATGCCGACGGCGCGCTCCGCGTCATCGACAAGATGCCGTCGAATTTCGAACTGATCGGACTGATCAGCCTCGCCCTGCCGCACGCGCGGATCATTCATATCAGCCGCGATCCGATCGATTGCTGCCTGTCCTGTTTCTCCAAATTGTTCGCCGGTGATCAGCCCTTCGCCTATGATTTGAGCGAATTGGGTCGCTATTACCGCGTCTATGAGGATCTGATGGAGCATTGGCGCCGGGTCTTACCGCCCGGCATGATGCTCGAGGTCTCCTACGAAAGCCTGGTCAATGACCTTGAGGGCGAAGCGCGGCGGATGATCGATTTCTGCGGATTGCCGTGGGACAATCGATGTCTCGACTTTCATCGCACCGTGCGTTTGGTGCGAACGGCCAGCGCGACCCAGGTGCGACGACCGATCTATCAGAGCGCCATCGGCCGCTGGCGGCGCTATGGCGAAGCTGTCAGACCCCTGCTCGACGCGCTGGCGACCCAATAGAGGACAACCTCATCCTGCTTGCGTTGCGCCGCGAAGAGTTGGATGTATAACAGGACTCGATTTTCTGGAGGCGTCGCGGACTGCGGCGACAGGGCAATGAACAAAGTGAGCATCGTCACCAAAGCCGGCCGTTTCGACTGGAGCGATCCCTTTCTGCTGAACGATCAGCTGAGCGAGGACGAGCGCATGATCCTGGAAACGGCGCATGCCTATGCCCAGGACAAATTGCAGCCGCGAATCATCAAGGCCTATGACGAGGAAACCACCGATCCGGAGATTTTCCGCGAAATGGGAGCGCTTGGCCTGCTGGGCGCCACCCTGCCCGAGACGTATGGCGGCGCCGGCGCAAGTTATGTCGCTTATGGGTTGATCGCCCGCGAGGTCGAACGCGTCGATAGCGGCTATCGCTCGATGATGTCGGTGCAATCGTCCCTGGTGATGTATCCGATCCATGCCTTCGGCTCGGAGGATCAGAAGCGAAAATATCTGCCGAAATTGGCCAGCGGCGAGTGGATCGGATGTTTTGGTCTGACCGAACCCGATGCCGGCTCGGATCCGGGCGCCATGCGCACCCGTGCCGTGAAAGTTCCCGGCGGCTACCGCATCAGCGGCTCAAAAACCTGGATCTCCAATGCGCCAATCGCTGATGTGTTCATCGTCTGGGCCAAATCTGACGCCCATGGCGGCGCTATCCGCGGGTTCATTCTCGAGAAAGGCATGGGCGGGCTGGAAGCGCCCAAGATCGGCGGCAAGCTCAGTCTGCGCGCCTCCATCACCGGCATGATCATGATGGATGAGGTGATGGTCGGCGAGGATGCCTTGCTGCCCGAAATCGAGGGACTGAAAGGCCCGTTCGGCTGCCTGAACCGCGCCCGCTACGGCATCTCCTGGGGGGTGCTGGGCGCCGCTGAATTCTGTCTCGATGCGGCCCGGACCTATGGGCTTGATCGCAAGCAATTCGGCCGGCCGCTCGCCGGAACACAGCTCTATCAGAAGAAATTGGCTGACATGATGAGCGATATCGCCCTGGCGCTGCAGGCCAGCCTGCGGGTCGGCCGACTGATGGATGAGGGACGTTTTGCGCCCGAAATGATTTCCATCGTGAAGCGCAACAATGTCGGCAAGGCCCTCGACATTGCCCGCGCCGCCCGTGACATGCATGGCGGCAACGGCATTTCCGGCGAATATCAGGTCATGCGCCACCTGATCAATCTTGAGACGGTCAATACCTACGAGGGCACCCATGACGTCCATGCGCTGATCCTTGGACGCGCCATCACCGGGATCGCGGCCTTCTAGGGAGGTTGCCGATGCTCCCCTGGTCTCAATCGTCGCTGCTGCTGGTCGCCCATGGCTCGAGCCGATATCCGGAAGCCGCCGAGGGGCTTCGCCGGCTGGCCGGGATGATCCGGGATCAGGCTCTTTTCGCGCGGGTGGATCTGGCTTTCTGGCGGCAGGACCCCATCCTGGAGCCCGACCAACTGATCGGTCCGCAGGTCTTTATCCTCCCCTACTTCGCCGGGCTTGGTAAACACACGGAACAGTTGATCCCCGAGCGGCTTGGGCTGACCGGCGCGCTGACCGACCTTGATGGCAAACGCCTGATCTATTGTCAGCCGGTCGGCTGCCACCCGCGCCTACCCGACCTGATCTTGGAGCGGAGCCTTACCCTGTGCCGGGACCGTTCGCTTACGCCCGACGACACCACTCTGCTGCTGATCGGCCATGGCTCGACCGAGGGCAGCGCCAGCCGCACCCCGGAAGCGATCGCCGCCGCCTTGCGCAATCGGGGCCGCTTCGCCAGGGTAACACTGCTCTATCTCGAACAATCGCCGTTCGCCAGCGAGTGGCCGGGGCTGGTGGCGGACGGACCGGTCATCGCTCAGCCCTTGCTGCTGTCGTCCGGCATGCACGCCTCCGATGACCTGCCGCCTTTGTTCGGCATGGAAAATGCCGAGGACAGCCCGCGCGACAGCCACGGACACAGGGTCTGGCTGCAGCAGGGGATCGGCGATGAAGCGTCGATCATGGCGATGATGCTCGATCAGATCGTCGCTGCGGGACCGCCGTCATGAATTTTGCCCTGCTGATCAAAGGCGGCGCAGTCGGCGGTGTTTCAACCGGCCTCGCCTTCGCCAAGGCGGCGCTGGCAGGCGGTCATCAGATCGGTCAGATCTTCTTTCAAGGCGACGGCGCTTATCTTGCCAATCGCCTGAGCGCGCCGCCGGCCCAGGAGGCGCAACCGGTCGCCGACTGGTCACGCTTCGCCGCCGAGACGGGGGTCGATCTGGTGCTCTGCAGCAGCGCCGGCCTGCGGCGCGGCGTTCGCGAGGCCAATCTGGCGCCGGGATTTCGCATCTCAGGCGTCGGCCAATGGCTTGAAGCAACGCTGGCGGCTGACCGCGTCCTGGTGTTTGGCGGCTGAGATGGGATTCAAGAATTTTCTCTTTCTGCAGCGGCAGACGCCGCGCGATGCCGGACCGGAAGCCTTCGATCTGGCCCTGACCGCCGCGGCTTTCGATCAGACCGTCCAGCTGATTTTCCTCGATGACGGGGTTTTCTGGCTGAACGCTGGCCTGCCCGCGCTGCTGACCGAGACTGTCGAGGAAATCTTTGTCGAACGCCAGTCCCTGGTAGCGCACGGTCTGGCCGAGCTGGTGCTGCCCGACGGCGTGGCGTCGATCGAGCAGGATCGGCTTGCCGATCTCATCCGTGGCGCTGATGTGGTGGTCGGACGGTGACGCCGCTGCATATGATTCATTGCCAGGGCGCCCTCACCGCCGCCTTGCCGCGCAGCCATCCCGACGACAGCTTCCTGTTACTCGAGGACGGAGTCCATGCCGGACTGGCGGACTCCGCCGAAGCGATAGCCTTGACCGGACGGACAGTCTATCTTCTGCGGCCGGATCTGGTTGCGCGGGGACTGCAGAACGCGGCCCTCACCCGGGCAGTTCGGCTGATTGAGATGCAGGACTTCGTCACCTTGACCATCGACCACAGCCCCATCGTCGCCTGGCTATAATGTCGGAACATCCCTTCGCTCCCTTCATTCGCATCCTTGGCAAGGGCCCGCGCCTCAGTCGTCCCCTGACCCAGGCCGAGGCATTCCAGGCGGCCGAAATGATCCTTGCGGATGCGGTGACGCCGGAACAGCTGGGCGCTTTTTTCTGTCTCTTGCGGGTCAAGACCGAGACACCCGAGGAATTGGCCGGCTTCACCGAAGCCATTCGTGCCGCCCGCTTTAGAATTGACGCCCCGCCGGTTGATCTCGACTGGCCGTCCTATGCCGGCAAGGCGCGACGCTCGCCGCTTTTCATCCTCTCGGCCTTGCTGTTGGCCGATATGGGACTTTGCGTCGCCATGCATGGCACGGAAGGCCATACCAAGAACCGCCTGTTTACCGAGGATGTGCTGCGCTCGATCGGCGTCCCTCCATCGGGCAGTCTGGCCGAAGCCGCGTCCTCTCTGGCGGAGCGGCGTTTTTGTTATCTGCCGATGGGACTGCTGCATCCGCGGCTTGACGGATTGATGCAATTGAAATGGCTGCTCGGGCTGCGCTCGCCCCTTCACAGCGTCATCCGACATGTCAATCCATTCGATGCCAAGGCGTCACTGATCAGCGTCTTTCATCCCAATTATCGCGCTGTCCATGTTGATGCGGCGAAATTACTGGGGCGTCATGCTCTTGCCTGTTTCAAGGGAGATGGCGGCGAGGTCGAACGACGGGTGGAGAAGCCGACCCTGGTCGAAGGTCTGCGGGACGGGCTGGCTTTTACCGAGGAATGGCCGGCACTGCTCGACGCCAGCCCGGGCGAGACAAGCCTCGACCCCGAATTCCTCAGCGCCCTCTGGCGTGGCGAGAGCGAGGATGGCGTGTCGCTCGCCATCATCCTCGGCACTGCGGCGATCGCGCTGAAACTCTCCGGGCGGGCCGGTTCGATCGATCAAGCCGAGACCCTGGCGCGCGACGGCTGGAGTGCGCGGAAACGGGTTCTCTCGGCATAAAGGGTGATCCCGTGCTCGACCGTTTGGCTTGACAGCAAGGGGGGCAACGCCCCAATTACGGTGCATCATGATCGATATCGCGCATCTCACTCATATCTATCCCGCCACGCGTCACTCGCCGGCCCGCCGGGCGCTTGCCGATTTGAGCCTGACCATCGCGGCCGGCAGCTTCTGCATCCTGTCGGGGCCGAATGGCAGCGGAAAGTCGACCTTGTTCCGCATCCTGACGGGCATGACCCTGCCCTCAAGCGGCAGCGTGCGGCTCGGCGGTATCGATCTGCTGCGTCAGCCCGCCGAAGCGCGCCGCCGCATGGGCGTGGTTTTTCAGAGCCCGGCCGTCGATAAACATCTTTCGGTGATGGAAAATCTGCGGCTGCATGCGGCGCTTTACGATATCAAGCGTGCCGAATTCGACCGCCGCCTCGAGGACGCGCTGGAGTGGAGCGACCTGAAGGACCGTCTGGCCGACCGGGTGGATCACCTGTCGGGCGGCCTCGCGCGACAGGTGGAATTGACCAAGGCCCTGCTCACCAAGCCCGAATTTCTCTTGCTGGATGAGCCGACCACCGGTCTCGACCCCGCCAGTCGGCGTAATTTCGTCAATCAACTGCATGGCCTGCAACGGCAAAGACAGATGACCGTGCTGATGACCAGCCATGTTTTCTCCGAAGCGGAAGAGGTCGATCAGGTCGCCATCATGAAGGATGGCCATCTGCTGGCCAATGACCGGCCGGCCGCCTTGCGCGCCGCCCTCGGCCGGGAGATGGTGGTGGTCCAGAGCCGCACCGCGGAAAGACTTGAGGCGACCATCCGCCGCGAGTTGGGTCTCACTACACGGCGCCATGGTGACGAGATCCGCCTTGAAGAGACCACCAATGGCGCCAGTCTGCCCCTGCTGGAACAGCTTCTGGCGCGCTATCGGGCCGACATTGACTCGATCGCCATCAAGCAACCCACCCTTGAAGACGTCTTCATTCATCTGACCGGGAAACCGGTCAGCGCCCTTCCCGCTCTGGAGCTTGTCGCCCAATGATCCGCGTTGCAATGGCCCTGGCTGTCCGTGAATTCACCCGTTTCATGCGTCAACCGCAGCGTGTTATCGGCACGGTGGCGCAACCCATCCTGTTCTGGCTGTTCCTCGGCTCGGGCTTCAGCGCATCCTTCCGCGCACCCGGCATGGAACAGGTCAGCTATCTCGAATATTTCTATCCCGGCGTGATGCTGATGATGATGTTGTTCGCCAGTATCTTCTCGTCTATCACCATCATCGAGGATCGCGACGCCGGATTTCTGCAGAGCGTGCTGGTCGCGCCGGTGTCACGCTTCGCCATCGTGCTTGGCAAGGTCTGGGGCGGCACCGCCATCGCCCTGGTGCAGACCCTGATCTTCACCATAGCCGCGCCTTTCCTTGGCCTTTCCCTGGGCGCCGGCAGCCTGGCGCTCCTGCTGATGGCCTATCTGCTGGCCAGCATGGGCTTCGCCGGGATGGGGTTTTATTTCGCCTGGTCGATGCGCTCGACCGCCGGGTTCCACGCCATCATGATGGTGTTCCTGATGCCGCTCTGGATGCTGTCCGGCGCCCTGTTCCCGATCACCCAGGCGCCCTTCTGGCTGAAGAGCCTGATGCTGATCAACCCGGTCGCCCATGCTCTGGTGCTGATGCGCGCGCCTTTCTATCACGGCGCTGTCAGCCTGTTTGAAGATCGCAGCTACCTGATCGCGCTCGCCGTCACCATCGCCTGGACCACGCTATGTCTGGTGGCGTCGCTGCGGAAGGTGGCCAAGCGGGAAAGAGGCGTGGTCGAAACAGCGATCTCAGCCTCGGTCTCCCCGGCTCCGGCGGTCGCCTGA
>Ga0116226_10002441_pt1 | contig 16193 bp, 12 predicted proteins | sample S1TSphfallax_FD_89692 | JGI IMG/M metagenome (GOLD analysis project Ga0116226, IMG submission 89692) | Host-associated microbial communities from peat moss isolated from Minnesota, USA - S1T2_Fa - Sphagnum fallax MG | ecosystem: Host-associated > Plants > Peat moss > Unclassified | place: USA...
CCCTTTGAGACCGGGCCGGCCACTCTCTATATCACCGCCATGAGCGAAACGACCCTGATCCCCCCCTCCCCGGCCGAGGATGACTATGTGCGGGCGGTGAAGGCCGCGGAACCGCCGCCGTTGCTGAGCGCGACCGATCCCATAGCGCTCTTTTCTGAATGGCTGCGCGAGGCGACGGCGAGCGAGCCCAATGATCCCAATGCGGTGTGTCTTTCTACCGTGGATGCGGAAGGGATGCCCGATGCGCGCATGGTGCTCTTGAAGGGCGTCGATGAGCGGGGCTTTGTATTTTACACCAACACCTTGAGCGCCAAGGGCCAGGAACTCGCCGCCCACCCGCGCTGCGCCCTCACCTTCCACTGGAAATCCCTGCGCCGCTCGGTGCGCGTGCGAGGTGAAACACACGCCGTCAGCGCCGAGGAGGCCGACGTCTATTTCGCCACCCGCGCCCGCTCCGCCCAGATCGGCGCCTGGGCCTCGGAGCAGTCGGAGCCCCTGGAAGACCGCCTGGCCCTGGAAAAGCGGATCGCTCAGGCGGGGCTGAAATTTGGCCTGGGCAAGGTTCCGCGCCCGCCGCACTGGTCGGGCTACCGCGTCGTTCCAGCGACCATCGAATTCTGGCGCGACCGGCCGTTCCGGCTGCATGAGCGCCTGGTGTTTCGCCGCGCCGAGGGCGGCTGGACGACGACGCGCCTTTACCCCTGAACCCAAAAGGCTGGACGGCGGCGTGGCTTGGCCCCAAAACCTGAGCCCAAGAAGACAGTTACATTTGGGGACGGGAGAGCGCGATGCTGGGTTTGATGCAGGACTGGCCCCTGACGGTGGACAAGATCCTCACCCACGCGGCGCACTGGCATAGCCATCGCGAGGTGGTCACCCGCTCGGTGGAGGGGCCGATCGTCCGCACGACCTGGGGGGAGATCCACGGGCGGGCCAAGCGGTTTTCCAACGCTCTGCTCGATCTGGGGGTGAAACCGGGCGACCGGGTAGCGACCCTGGCCTGGAATTCAGGGAGCCATATCGAGGCCTGGTACGGGATCATGGGCATCGGGGCGGTTTGCCACACCCTAAATCCGCGCCTCTTCACCGACCAGCTCTGCTACATCATCAATCACGCCCAGGATAAGGTGATCATCACCGACCTGACGTTCCTGCCCATGCTGGCGGAAAACCGCCATCGCATGGCGAGCGTCGAGCGGATCATCGTCCTCTCAGATGAGGACCATGTGGCGAAGACGGGTGTCGCGGGGGTCCTAGCCAGCGAGACCCTGATCGCGGCCCAAAATGCCGACTGTGTCTGGGGCGGGTTCGATGAGAATACCGCCTGCGGCCTCTGCTACACCTCGGGCACGACGGGAAACCCCAAAGGCGTTCTTTATTCACACCGCTCCAACTTCCTGCACACCTTCTCGACCCTGCAGCATGATGTGATGGGCCTTTCCGTGACCGATACGGTCCTGGCCGTGGTGCCGATGTTCCACGCCAATGCCTGGGGGCTGACTTTCTCCTGCCCCGCGGTGGGCTCGCGCCTCGTGATGCCGGGGCCGAAGATGGACGGCGCCTCGATCCTGGAGCTTCTGGAGACCGAGAAGGTGACCTTTTCCGCCGCCGTCCCGACGGTCTGGCAGATGCTGCTCGCTCACCTGACGGCGACCGGCGAGCGCCTGACCACCCTGAAGCGCGTGGTGATCGGCGGCTCGGCGGTGCCCGAGGCCATCGTGCGGGCTTTCCACGACGACTACGGGGTGGAGGTGGTTCAGGCCTGGGGCATGACCGAGACTTCGCCGCTCGGCACCCTATCCACGCCCACGCCGGAGGTGGCCGCCCTACCCTTCGACGATCAGGTGCCCTTCAAGCTTAAACAGGGCCGCCCGCCGCTGGGCGTCGAGTTGGCGCTCACCGATGACGCGGGGGAGGCGATAGCCCGGGACGGGGTGACGTTCGGCCGGCTCAAGATCAAGGGCCCCTTCGTGGTGGGGGAATATTTCCGGGGCGAAGGTGGGGCGATACTCGATGAGGCGGGGTTCTTCGACACCGGCGATGTGGCGACCATCGACCCCTCCGGCTACATGCAGATCACCGACAGGGCGAAGGACGTGATCAAATCGGGCGGCGAATGGATTAGCTCCATCGAGATCGAGAACCTGGCGGCCAGCCACCCCAAGGCCCTTATGGCGGCGGTCATCGGGGTAGCGCACCCCAAGTGGGATGAGCGGCCGTTATTGCTGGTCAAGCTCCGCGACGGAGAGAGCGCCACGGCGGCGGAGTTCATCGCCCATCTGGAGGACAAGATCGCCCGCTGGTGGATGCCGGACGAGGTGCTGTTCGTGGACGAAATCCCGCTGGGCGCCACCGGCAAGATCGACAAAAAACTCATCCGCACCCGCTTTGCGGGCCACGTTCTCCCCACGGCGCGGGCGGAGGCGGTTTAGAGTCGGGATGTTCGTTCGTCGCTTTGGGCTCTGAAATGCCCCCTTTTTACGCAGATGTCGCCGATGAGCGCAGATGAGAAGGATGAAGAGACTTACGCGATCATCGGCGGGGCAATGGCCGTCCACGGTACGCTCGGCATCGGCTTTCTCGAGGCGGTTTATCAGGCTGCATTCGCGGTCGAGTTAGCGGCGCGAGCCATCCCATTTCGGCGCGAAGCGCCACTGACTATTACCTATCGCGGCAAGTCACTCGGCGTGAGCTATCGTGCAGACTTCCTCTGCTTTGAGACCGTCATCGTGGAGTTGAAAGCTCAGACGCGCCTTTCAATTATCGAGCACACCCAAGTTATCAATTATTTGAAGGCCTCTGGCCTTCACAGAGCCCTGTTGGTGAATTTCGGCGCGCCACGTCTGGAATATAAGAGGCTTGTCCTATCCTGAATTATCTGGGTTCATCCGTGTCATCTGCGTTAAAAAACCGACGTGCCGCGCCAAGGCGCAGAATGCACATCCCTCACGATGACCCCGGCAACCGGTAATCACTTCCCAATCCTGGCTCCCCATCGACGACGACGCGGCCGGATTTGACGAGTTCGAGGATGTGGGCGTGCAGCGAGCGGGCGGCGGCGGGCCAGAGGGCGGGGTTCACGGTGGCGTAGAGGGTCGGGACCATGGCCGTGATCTGGGTCTCGCCGGCGGCGAGGCGTTCCAGGATCTGGGCCTCCCGGGCGCGGCGATGGTCGATATAGGCGCCGATGAAGGCATCGACCTCGCGGATCGGCGGGCCGTGGGTGGGCCAGAGGGTCGAAAATCCCCGCGTGCGAACCGTCTCCAGGCTGCGCAGATAATCCCCCATATCGCCGTCGGGCGGGGTGATGACCGTGGTGGACCAGCCCATGATGTGATCGCCGCAGAAGAGCGCGTTCTCCTCTGGCAGGGCGTAACAGATGTGGTTGGAGGTGTGGCCGGGCGTTGGGATCGCCTCCAGGGTCCAGCCCTCCCCTTTAATCACCGCGCCGCCGCAGACGGACACATCGGGGGTGAAATCGTCGTAGCCGGCCTCCAGCTTCACCTCGCCATCGATGGGCTTCGTGGCCACCGCGCAGCCCCAGACCTTTGCCCCGGTGGCCGCCGACAGGGCTCGGGCCAGGGGCGAGTGGTCCGCATGGTGGTGCGTGATGACAATATGGCTGACCCGCTCGCCCGCCGTGGCGGCGAGGATCGCATCCAGGTGATCGGGCATATCGGGGCCCGGATCGATCACCGCCACCACGTCTTGGCCGACGATATAGGTTCCCGTGCCCTTAAAGGTGAAGGGGCCGGGATTATTCGCCGTCACCCGGCGGATCAGGGGCGAAACACGATCGCAACGGCCATAGGCGATATCGATGTCGCGAACATAAGGTATCATAGGGCGATAAAGACCGCGCGGCCTCTGGGTTTCAAGGCGCCGCTCTTCGCCCGTTCTGTTTTTCCTTCACTGATCAGGAGTGACTGAAATGCGCTTTTTGGCTCTTACCGCCGCCGCCGCCGCGATCTTGACCGCGTCCGTCGCCGCCCAGGCTCAACCGGCGACCCGCGTTCATGAAGATGCGCCGATGTCCGGCCCGCCGGCCCCGGCCCCGGCCCCCGCGGCGAAGAAGAAGGATCCGGTGATCTGCAAGCGGCAGGAAGAGACCGGATCTCGCCTCGGTGGGAAGCAGGTCTGCATGACCAAATCGCAGTGGGATGAGCAAAGGGCCGACGCCCAACGCAACATGATGGGCGCCCAGGCGACACCTCATTGATGACAAGGCCTTCCTGATCTGTTCCTTCTCGGCGGATCAGACACCGAGCACCGGGCTCAGGTCATAGCCAGCCTCCGCGCCCAGGCGGGCCAGCTCCGTCCGGTTTTCGGGGCTCGCCTGCCCCAGAGCCCAGGTCATGATCGAGCGGGTTCCAGAGCGGCAATAGGCGAGTGTTTTCGCCGCGCCAGCGACGCCGTCGCGGACGGCGGCCACCTGATTCGCCCCCGGCATTCCAACAACGGGCGCGGACAGATAGGCAAGGCCCGCCGCGCGCGCCGCCGCTTCAATCTCAGCGCCCGACGGTTGCCCCGGCGCCTCGCCATCGGGGCGATTATTTATGATGAGGGTGAAGCCCTCGGCCTTGGCGCGGGCCACGTCATCGATGTTGATCTGGGGCGCGACCCAGAAGGCGGGCGTCACGCATCGAAATTCGGTCATGGCTGGCGTCTATGTCCTGTTCTGGCTCAATGAACTCGGCGCGCGCGGATAGCCTGCTGGCCATCAACCTTCATAAAGAAGCTTCCAAGCACGCCCTTGGAAATGACCACCGTCGATCCTGAATGGGGCGCGTGATCCAGACTATAATCGTCCGTCTGTTCCCACTGCGCCCCGTCATCGAGGCGAATAAGCCATTTGCCCTCCAGACCGAGGCTTGCGGACGCCACATGGGCGGTGAGCCGGTTCGCCTCTTCCGACTTTTCGCCACGGTTGAAAATGTCGAGCGACGGCAAGGTCAGGCCAAAGGATTCGCGGCGCACGGCGCGCCTCTGCTCGCGATCCAGAGTCAAAAGCTCGCCGCTCGTTTCCGCGGCGGCCATGGCGGCGACGGCCTTGTCGAAACACGCCAGGCGCTCCGCGCTGTCGGCGATAGCGCGGCAATCGATGACCGCTTTCACCTGCCCGGCGCTCCGCGGAGGCGCTGGCGCGGCCTCCAAAGGCAGGGCCCATGCAAGCGCCATGCCAAAAACCGACGAAACGGCCACAAAGCGCGCAATGCTCGTCATCAAATCCAGCTCCTTGAGGTCAAATTTGGCTGTAATGTGCGCATCGCGGCTATCTGTGACTAGAAAGTGACAGAAGAGGGGCGAACCGAAAGGCCGGCCGCTTTAGCCGTTGACCGATTCCGGGGCGGCCAACTAACTCCCTCACAACGAACGTTTTCAACGATCACACCAGACAAATTAGGCCATCTCGTCGCCTCGACGCGTCGATTGGCCTTTACGGAGGGCTCCCCGCTTTGACTAGCTCCACGATGCGCGCCAGGCTTCTGGCCTCGTCCATGATTACCGGTGTCGCGCTGAGCGCGGCGGGTATGGCTTATGCGGCCGACACGCCGGCCGCCCCCGCGGCCGACACGACCGCGGTTCAGGAAATTGTCGTCACCGGGTCGCGCATCCCGCAGAAGGGCCTCACCAGCGTCAGCCCGGTGAGCACGGTCAACAAGCAGGACATCCAGCTCAAGGGTACGGTCAACGTCGAGGACTTCCTCAACGACCTGCCTCAGGTCTTCGCCGACCAGGGACAATATGAGTCGAACGGCTCCTACGGGATCGCCACAGTCGATCTTCGTGGCCTGGGCGCCCAGCGGACTCTGGTTCTGATCGACGGCAAGCGGGTTCAACCCGGCGACCCCTTCGCCAACGAAGTGGACATCAACTTTATTCCGCCGGCCCTGATCGACCGGGTCGATGTTCTGACGGGCGGCGCCTCGGCAGTGTATGGTTCCGACGCCATCGCTGGCGTCGTGAACTTCATCATGAAAAAGGACTTTACGGGCCTCGAGATCAGTTCAACCAATTCGGTGGGCGATCATGACAACAACAGCGGCCAGATCCGCGCCGCTAACGCGCTGGGCGTGAACAGCTTTGGGTTCCCTTCCCTGAACCTTCCGTCTGGAAACAAGTTCGCCGGCGCGCGCCACACGGTGACCATCACCGGCGGTATCGGGACGCCGGACGACAAGGGACACGTGGAATTCTATCTCGGCTATACCGAGATCGATCCGGTCCTGGAGTCCACCTATGACTACAGCACCTGCTCTCTGTCGACGAACAACACCAATACCCAGCAGCAATATTGCGGTGGTTCGTCCACCGACGCCACGGGTCGCTTGACCCCGGAAACTGGGCCCAATAAGGGTAAGAACTTCAATGTTTTGGGTGCCACCACGGCGACTGGCGTGCTTGCGCCCTTCGCCGACAGCCAACTCTACAACTTTGGCCCGCTGAACTATATCCAGCGTCCGGACACCCGTTATCAGGCGGGCTTCTTCGCGACCTACGACATCAACAAGGCGTTCAACTTCTATTCGAACTTCATGTTCATGGATGACTCGAACGTGGCTCAGATCGGCCCGTCTGGTTCATTCTATGGGGAAAATGAATACACCATTCCCTGCAATGACCCCCTGCTCAACGCGACTCAGCTGACGACACTTTGCGGAGCTGGACCTTACACGCCAGGACAAACCGCCTCGGCGTTCATCGGTCGCCGGAACGTTGAAGGCGGTGGCCGGACCAGCGCCATCCTGCACGATGATTACCGCATCGTGATCGGCACCAAGGGGGATATCGGTCAGGGTTGGACCTATGACTTTTCCGCCCAATTCGGCGAGACCCGCGCCACGGACACCGAGGGCGGCTATTTCCTGAATAGCCACCTGCTCAACGCTCTGGATGTCATTCCGGGCCCGAACGGGACCGCCGTTTGCGCCAGCGGCGGATCATGCGTTCCCTACAACATCTGGTCCCCCGGCGGCGTGACCTCGGCGGCGCTGAACTATCTTGATGGTTCCGCCACTTCTCAGGGCGTGGACACCGAGCAGGTGATCACCTTCTCGATCTCCAATGACCTCGGTCGCTACGGAATCAAGTCGCCGCTCGCCAATGACGCGGCGGGCGTGTCGTTCGGCGCGGAATACCGCCGCGAATATCTCTCGACATCCTACGACTCGGTGATCGAGGGCGGCGACTTGGCCGGCGCCGGCGGCGCGTCGCTTCCCGTCTCCGGCGCGCAGAGCGACAAGGACGTGTTCGGCGAATTGCGCGTACCGCTCATCCAGCACGTTCCTTTGGTGGAAGACCTGACGTTCGAGGGCGGCTACCGCTACTCGAACTATGCCTTCGGCGGGGGGAACAGCACCTACAAACTTGGTCTCGACTGGCAGGTCATTCCGGACATCCGCTTGCGGGGTTCATATGAGCGCGCCGTTCGCGCACCGAGCGTTCAGGATCTATTCGATCCGCAAGTTCCAGGCCTCGTGGGCGGAAGCGATCCCTGCGCCACGGCCGCGCCTGCCTATACGGCGGCCCAGTGCTACAACACCTATAAGCTGAGCTTCCCGGGTGTCAGCGAGGCGACGTTCGCCAACACGGTCTACGGCACCATTCCCCAGTGCGTCTCCGCCCAGTGCGGCGTCATCTCTGGTGGTAACCCTGATCTGAAGCCTGAAACGGCCACCACCAAGTCCGTGGGCATTGTCTTCACGCCCACCTTCGTGCCGGGCTTCTCGATGACGGTGGATTACTTCGACATCTATGTTGAAAAAGCCATCGTTTCCCTGCCGCTCAGCCTGATCCTGAATAGCTGCGCCCTGCAGGATAACCTCACCTCCTGCGCCCTCATCGATCGTGATCCCGTGACGGGAGCGATCTTTGGCGGCTCTCAGGTTGGCAGCAAGGGCAATGTCATCACCACGGAGGTCAATGCCGGCGCCCTGTCGACCAGAGGCCTCGACGTGGAAGCCAGCTATCGCTACCCGATCCCCGAGTTTGGTCATACGGATTGGGGCTCCCTGCTCTTCCACTTCGAAGGCACCTGGGTGGACAAGCTGGTGACGTCGTTCCCTGGCGAGACCTATGACTGCGCCGGGTTGTTTGGCACCACCTGCGGCACGCCTACGCCGACATGGCGTCACCAGGCGCGGGTGAGCTGGAAGACGCCCTGGAATCTGCTGCTGTCGGTGAACTGGCGTTACCTCGGCCCGACGAATCTGGATTTCGACACCAATGTGCCGGCGTTCCAGAACGGGTTTAAGGATACGCTGGCGACGGACGCGCATATTCCGGAGTACAGCTACTTCGACCTCTCGTTCACCTATAAGATCAAGGATCGCTATACATTCAGCGGCGGGGTGAATAACGTCTTCGATAAGACGCCGCCGCTGGTGGACAGCAATAGCTTCGGCATCGCCTCGCCGCCGGCGGGTAACGCCAACACCTATCCTCAGGTCTACGACCCGCTCGGACGGGTGTTTTATCTGGGCGTGACCGCCGACTTCTAATCCCTGGCGCGGCGCGCGGGCGGCTTGTCTCGCGCGCCCTCCAGCCGCTGAAATTCGCAGCGTCGTGAGAACTTTAAGGCCGGAGACGGACCCGTGTTCCTTCACAGGAATTCCGAGTCCGGCTTCGGTCTTTTGTTTTCGCCGCCCGCCATCGATCCTCTCTAACTTGCACGCAACCGGGGCGGCGATTAGGCTTATGGCCTTCACGCCCGTATCGTCCTGATGACCGCATTTCGCGCCAATCCCTAAGGGACCCTTCGTGTCAGACATCGCGAGCGCCACTGAAACGAAGCTGGCCGATATTCGCCGCCTGGCGACAATACATCCCGCGCGCGCGCTTGAGCTTGCCCTTGCGGCGCGGAACCAGGGGCTTTCAGACCCCCTCATTCATCACCTTGCCGGCCTCAGCCTGAAACAAGCGGGTCATTTCGACGCGGCGATTCTCGAATTCGGCGAGGGCCTGAAACGGGATCCGGACAATGTGGTCCTGATGACGCTGGTGGGTTTTTGCCTGATCGAACTGGGGCGTCGGCCGGAAGCCGCTCAGGTGTTCGAGCAGGCGCTGAAGCGCGACCCGCGCGCGATCGAGGCCAATTATGGTTACGGCTGGGCGGCGGAGGGACTGGGTGCGCTGGACCAGGCGCAGTCCGCCTGGGAACGCACGGTCGCCCTGGCCCCTACCCATGCCGACGCCCTCGCGGGGCTGTCTGGCCTCGCCGTGCGCCGGCGGGACTGGGACGTGGCGCGGAACTTCGCGGAGCGCGCCGCGGTGGCGGATTCCCGCCAGACTGACGCCTTGATGAACCTGGCGCGCATTGAGCTGGGTCTGCAGGATTATCGCGCGGCGGAGCTTCGCCTGCGCGCCCTCATTGTTCTCACCGATCTCAAGCCCCTGGCCCGGGCCAACGCCAAGATCATGTTGGGCGACGCCCTCGACGGCCAGAAGCGCTATTCCGATGCCTATGGGGCCTATGCCGAAGGCAAAGGCGACCTGCGCAACCTGCACGCAGACGTCTATGAGCGTCCGGGCGCGCGTCCCGCGCTGGATAGCGTCCAGAGGCTGCTGACAGCTTTCAAAGCCACTACGCCCCAGGCCTGGGCGAAGCCCCGCCGGTCCGCCGCGCGTCAACCCTGCGCCGGACATGTCTTCCTCCTGGGCTTTCCCCGGTCAGGCACGACGCTTCTGGAGCAGGTGCTGGCGACGCACCCGGGCATTGTCACTCTTGAGGAGCGCCCCGCCCTCTTGAAGGCTGAGGTCGAATTCCTGGCCTCCCCCGACGGCGTCGGGCGTCTCGCCGATGTGATGGGCGATTCCCTCGACACGTTTCGCGAAGACTACTGGAGACGGGTGGCCGAGTTTGGCGTCGACGTTAAGGGCAAGGTCTTTGTCGACAAGCAACCGCTAAACACGTTTCGCCTGCCGCTTCTTTATAAGATGTTCCCGGACGCGAAGATCATTTTCGCGATCCGCGATCCACGAGATGTGGTCCTCAGCTGTTTCCGCCGCAGCTTCAATATGAACGCCTCAATGTATCAGTTCAACACACTGATGGGCGCCGCGCTTTATTATGCGACGGTCATGGAGTCGGGAGCGGCCTATCGCGAGGCCCTGCCGCTCGATCTTTTCCAGCATCGCTATGAGGACCTGGTCCGGGATTTCACGGGCACGGGTCAGAAGCTTTGCGCCTTTCTGGGTGTGCCATGGACCGCCGCCCTGGAAGGATTCGCCAAGACGGCGGGTGAACGGCGCATCGCCACGCCGAGCAGCACTCAGGTCGGTCGCGGCCTCTATGACGGGGCGATAGACCAGTGGCGTCACTATGACTTCGCTCTGGCGCCGGTCACGCCCATACTGCGCCCCTGGATCGACGCCTTCGGCTACGCGACAGATTGATGGGCGCCGCCCCATGACCATGGCTCACGCGCCAGAGGCCGCCTCTCCCAGCAGTCGCCAGTTGCTTGATCAGGTCATTGCCGCTGTGAAGTCGGGTGATATCCCCCTCGCGTGCCGTTTGGCCCCCGACGCGCTGGCGGCGGGAGCGGAGCATCCCCTTCTGCTTAACCTTCGGGCTCTGGGTCACGAACAGGCGGGCCGTTTCGACGCCGCGCTAGCGGATCTGCGCCGGGCGCATGTGCTTGCGCCCCGGGACTTTTCGACGCTAAACGCTTGTGGTCTCTGCCTGGCGAAGCTGAACCGGCACGCCGAAGCCCTCGCCTGTTTCGACCAGGCCGTGGCTTTGTCCCCGGCGTTCGGGCCGGCCTGGTTCAACCGCGGCGCTTCGCTTGAACGGCTTGGCGAGACAGCCGAGGCCGAGACATCCTATGCGCGGGCCGCGGAGATCCACCCGCAAAACGCCCAGGCCTGGGCCAATCTCGCCTATCTCGCCGCCCGCCGGGGTGACACCGAGGCGGCAAGGGCTCATGGCCAGCGGGCGCTTGACCTCCAGCCAAGCCTGCCCACGGCGGAGATTGCCCTGGCCGAGAGTGAAATGGGCGCCCCGGCTCTTGCCGAGACCCGGTTGCGCGCCATGCTTGCGCGCGATTTGGACCACCTCAATCGTGGCATCGCCCTCAGCCTGCTGGGAGACGCCCTTGACGCCCAGGATCGCACGGCCGAGGCCTTCGCCGCCTATGCCAAGGGCAATGCAACCCTGCGCGAGGAGTTTGCCCCGCGCTTCGAGGCGGCCCACCAGGAGACCCTTCCCGACACCCTGCGCTGGCTCAATCGCTGGGCCGAGCGGCTGGATGCGGATCGTTGGAAAGCGCGCGCCTTTAGCCTCAGCGACACCCGCGCGCCCGGGGGGCATATCTTCCTGCTGGGATTCCCACGCTCCGGCACAACCCTCATGGAGACCGTGCTCGCCAACCATCCAGACGTCGTCACGCTCGAGGAACGCGAGACGCTGCAGGCGAGCGTGGTGGATTTCATGGGCGATAAGATCGGTCTTCAGCGTCTCGCGAGCGAACCCGACTCGGCCCTGGCGGCCTATCGCGAGGATTACTGGCGACGGGTCACTGATTTCGGCGTCGAGACACGCGGGGCGATCTTCATCGACAAGAACCCCTTCAACACCCTCAAGCTGCCCCTGATCTACAAGCTCTTTCCCGACGCGAAGATCATCTTCGCCCAGCGCGACCCCCGCGATGTGGTGTTCAGCTGCTTCCGCCGCCGGTTCAATGTGAACGCCTCGACCTACGAATTTCTCGATCTTGGACGCGCGGCGGCGAACTATAGCGACACCATGCGGTTCGCCGAGACGCTTCGGCCGAAACAGGCCCTTGGGGAATTCCGACTGGTCTATGAAGAGCTGATCGCGGATTTCGAAGGCGTCGCGCGCTCTGTCTGCGACTTCATCGGCGTGGATTGGCGAGAGGACCTGCTCGATATCCCCAAGCGCGGGCGCCAGGGGAATGTCGCCAGCGCCAGTTCCGCCCAGATCGCGCGGGGCCTCTATGCCGATGGGGCGGGACAATGGCGGCGCTACCGCGAGGCCTTGGGCCCGATTTTGCCGGTCCTGGCGCCGTGGGTCTCGCGTTTCGGCTATCCCGCCGAGTGATTTGCGCCCGGTCAGGTTTCAGCGCACCTTGGGTCATCGGGTCGACCCAGCGCGTGATTGCTTATAGAAATATGGGATGGTCTCGCTGTCGTCCTTGATCGAAACCGGTTCTTCGTCCGTCACGGATGCGGACGATCTGCGGCGCGTTGCGCGCGAAGGCGACGCCCGGGCGATGATGGAGCTGGGCGCGCGCCTGCTCGTGGGCGCGGACGTCGCTCAAAACCCTGAGGAAGCGGCGACATGGCTCTCAGCGGCCGCCGATCACGATCATGTTCCCGCCCTTGAGCTCCTCGCGACAATCCGCGCCGCCGGTGTTCTGGCCCTGCCCGATTGGAGTGGCGCCCTCGACCTTCTTGGCAAGGCTGCGGCGCTGGGATCCGCCGCGGCTCAGCGGCAGCTTGTGCTTCTGGCGACCGGGCTCCACGGCCCGTCGGACCCACCTGACCCCCTGCCGACTTGGCGCGACGCCATCAAGAAGATCGACATTTCCGCCTGGATGACCGCGCCGCCCCGCCTTCCCATTTGCGAGGCGCCCCGCGTTCGGATGGCGGCACCCTTTGCTTCTCCCGCGGTTTGCGACTGGATCCGCGGCAAGACGGTGGGCCGCATGCGGGCCGGCACGATGTATCATCCCGACCTCCGCGTCGAACAGGTGGACCCCCATCGCACTTGCGGCGACTATCAGTTTGATATTCTGAACAGCGATCTGGTCTTGGCGGCGGTCCGCGAACGCATTGCCGCCCTCACCAAGCTGCCGATCCTCGCCATGGAGCCGCCCAGAGTCTTCCACTATGCCCTGGGCCAGGAAATCAAACCGCATTATGACCGGTTCGGGAACGCTAATCGCGGATATGGCGTCGAAGGCGGCTATCGCGGCGACCGTATCGTTACCTTTCTGCTCTACTTGAATGACGACTTCGACGGCGGGGACCTCGATTTTCCCAAGGCGGGTTTCCGGGCCAAGGGGGCCAAAGGAGACGCCATCTATTTTGCTCACGTGGACACCAACGGCGACCAAGACCCCTTAAGTCTGCATGCCGGAATGAAAGTGACGCGGGGCGAGAAATATGTGCTGTCACAGTGGATCCATGATCGACCTTTCGGGGTCATCACGGCGCCGACGGCCTAGGCCCGGGGCATGAGCACCCTCACCGCGGGTTCACCGGCCGACAGTCTGCAGGCGGCCGGCGACCGGGCCATGAGGCTCGGTGACCCGAGATCCGCCGCCGGTCTTTTTGAGCGCGCCGTCGCCCTAGATCCGGGTCGTCTCGATATCTGGATCGGCCTCGCCGCCTGCCGTCGCTCCCTCGGCGAGCCCGAGGCCGCCCTGGTGGCCCTTGAGCGCGCCCTGATCCTGGATCCGCGCTGCTTTCCCGCGCTTCTGATGAAGGGCTCCCTGTTCGAGAGTCTTAAGCGCGAAAAGCAAGCGGCCGTGACCTACGGCCACGCCATCGATGTGTTGCCCAAGGACGCGCCCCTGGCTGAATCGACCCGCAAGGCCCTCGCGCATGCGCAAGATGTTCGCCACCGCTATACCGCTGATCTGGCCAGCAGCCTGCGGCGCGAATTGGGGATCACCGAGGCGCCACGCTCGCTTGAGTCCAAGCGCATTAACACATTCATCGACGCGATGTCCGGGCGGCGGAAGATCTATCACCAGGAGCCGGTGGGGTTTCACTATCCGGGTCTCCCCGCCATCGAGTTCTTCGAGCGCGAGGATTTTCCCTGGATCGAGGATCTCGAGGCGAGCACCGGGGCGATTCTTAGCGACCTTCTCGCCCTGGGCGCGGCCCAGTCGCCGGAGCTGGAACCCTACATAAACTATCCGGACAGCCTCCCGCTCGACCAGTGGGCAGAGCTCAATCGGTCCTTCAGCTGGAGCGCCTACCACCTTTATCGCGAGGGCAAGCCCATCGCGGCCCATTGTGAGGCCTGTCCGGCGACCATGGCCGCCTTGGCCGCGATCCCCCAACCCAAGGTGCAAAGGCGTTCGCCGACGGCGATGTTCTCCATCTTACAGCCGGGAACCCGCATCCCGCCCCATACGGGGGTCGCGAATACCCGCGCGGTGGCCCACCTGCCGCTCATCGTCCCCGATAATTGCGGGTTTCGGGTCGGAGGCGACAGCCGGCGGGTCGAGAAGGGCGTCGCCTGGGTTTTCGATGACACCATCGAGCATGAGGCCTGGAATCTTAGCGCCGAGCCCCGCATCATCCTCATCTTCGACGTGTGGAATCCCCGTCTGCCAGAGGCAGAGCGTGAGATCGTGGCCCAGCTTATGGCGGCCATGGACCGGTTCAACCAGGAAGAGAACACTGACCAGACCCCGCCGTGGCTAGTGAGCGCGGAGGGCCGCGGCGGATGAGCGCGATGACAACCGCCCCCTCGATCGAAGAGGCCGATCGGCTGGTCGCTCTGGCGCGCCGCGATGATGCGATCGCGGTCCTCCGCGCGGTCTTGCGAGGCCCCCGGGCCACGCCCCAGGCCGCGGCCAATCTGGGCTATCTCCTGGTCGAAACCGGGCGCGCGGCGGAGGCGGTCGCAGAGGTCGAGGCCGCGCTCGGAAGATGGCCGCCAGATCTCACCCTGCTGTCCGTCCAGGGAACGGCCCTGAAGGCCGCGGGCCGTTTGGATCAGGCCATTGTCGTTTTCCGCAAAGCCGCCGAGGTTGCCCCGGCAAGCGGCGTGGCGGAACATAATCTCGCCTCGGCCTTGGGGGACGCGGATTGGTTGCAGGAAAGCGAAGCCGCGGCAGCCCGCGCCTTGGCGAAGGGGCTTGATGCGGCGGAAACCTGGCTGGTGCGGGGCCGGGCTCTGCAAGGCCTTGGCCGATTCGACGAAGCCGAAAGCGCCTATCGGTCTGTCCTGGCGCGAAACCCCTTTAGCGTTCCTGGCCACGCCGATCTGGCGCAGCTGATCTGGATGCGGACGGAAGATCGAGACCTGGCCCTTGCGGACATGGACGCCGCCCTCGCGCGGGCTCCCCTCCATGCCGACCTTATCCGCGCCAAGGCGAAGGTGCTGGAGAATATCGGAGATACGGAAGGCGCCTATGCGGTCTTCGCGGACGCCCTCTCCCGGCCCGACACCGATCTGTCGCTGGATGCCGACGCCGCGCTCATTGCCTGCCGCTTCCACCCAGGGCGCGCCCTGGGCCATGCCCAAAGGCGGGTGGCGAGCGCGCCACGGAGCGGCGAGGCCCTGGCGGCGCTCTGCCAGGCCAACTTCGCGGTGGGGCGCCCGCGGGAAGCCCTTGCCATCGCCGAGGATCTTCGCCGCCGCTGGCCACATGACCAGTTTCTTTTGGCCTTGGTCATCATGGGCTGGAGGATGCTGGACGATCCGCGCCATCGCATCCTGAACGACTATGACCGCTTCGTGGTCTCCCAGCCGCTGGCGACACCGAAGGGTTGGTCGTCGCTTGAAAGCTACCTCCTGGACCTCGCCGAGAGCCTCAAGGCGCTGCACCAGCTCAAGGCGCACCCCATCGGTCAGTCCCTTCGGCACGGTAGCCAGACCGCCCAGTGCCTGACCCGCGCGACCGACCCCGTCATCAAGGCCTTTTTCGAGGCCATCGACCCGCCCATCCGCGCCTATCTGGATCGCTTAACAGATGAGGGGCATGTGCTGGGCCGCGCCTATAGGCATGGCGACGGATACCGCCTGGACAGAGCCTGGTCGATCCGACTTCGGCCTAACGGCTTCCATGTCAACCACCTGCATCCGCGGGGCTGGATTTCCTCAGCCTGCTATATCGAATTGCCGTCGGCCGTCGCGCGCCGGCCGGAAGGCTGGCTGCAATTTGGCGAACCGGGCATTCCCACCCATCCTTCCCTGCCTTCTGAATTCGAGGTTCAGCCGCGGCTTGGCCACCTCGTGCTCTTCCCGTCCTATATGTGGCACGGGACGGTTCCATTTTCGGGAGACGAGGCGCGCATGAGCGCCGCCATGGACGTGCTTCCCGCCTAATTCACCAGCCGAGGCGCCAGCACCGTCGCCCCCTGGGTTCGCAGCCGGGCGTCCGAAAGCTCAGCCGAAACCGCCTGGGCCGCCGGCGTTTCGAGCATACCCAGGGCCTGCGCCATGATCCGCGCGCTCTCGGCCGACGCGCCGAACAGGCGGCGGATCGCCTCCA
>Ga0116226_10002442_pt1 | contig 16189 bp, 17 predicted proteins | sample S1TSphfallax_FD_89692 | JGI IMG/M metagenome (GOLD analysis project Ga0116226, IMG submission 89692) | Host-associated microbial communities from peat moss isolated from Minnesota, USA - S1T2_Fa - Sphagnum fallax MG | ecosystem: Host-associated > Plants > Peat moss > Unclassified | place: USA...
GTGGGGCTGGCAGCAGGATGAATGCCAGCGGCAGCAGGAGCCAGAATAGTCGCTTCATTGTCGTCCCTCGGGTGACTGGAGTGTGGGCGGAAGTGCGGACTGACGGGGATCAGCGAGGATGGGGGCGAACGCAGGGGGGCGGCGGACGGCTGTGTGCAGAGCCGGCAGCGCCAGCTGGGACCAAATGTGGGCGGAGCAGCAGCAGCAAAGGCAGGATCATGGCGGGTCGACCTCGGTGAGGGCCCGCTCAAGCACAGGCCTACATTCCGGAAAGCGCCAGATCGCGGATTTCGTATCACCCGATTTCCATTTTTTCTGAGCAAGGGAGAAGAACAGGCGGCCAGACCCTGCGGCCGTCACCGGGGTCTCCTGGGTGTAACAATTCAAGCCAGCCAGACCTTTTCCCCAGCACGTATACTCGGTTTACTTCGGTGGAGCCGCCTGGAAGGTTTCCACGGGTTGCCGTATTCCCGAGGAGGAGACTCAGAAAGGCGCTTGCGACCGATTGCTTCGATCTGCTTTCTCACGACACTTTTCACTCTGTCGTTCTACCCAAGCCGTGCCCTCTGAAAAAGTGGATGAGGCGAGAATCGATCGTCTCCTGGCCCAGATGACGCTCGAAGAAAAGATGAATCTGATCCGGGGCGATGTGGTGCCCGCCGCGACCAACCAGGGCCAGGCAGGCTATCTGCCGGGCGTACCCCGGCTGGGCATTCCGTCGCTGCGCTTCGCCGATGGCCCCCCAGGCGTGTTGACCAGGATTGCCGGGCAGGTCCAGACCGCGACGATGGGCGTCGCCGCCACGTGGAGCGTCGCTGACGCGGAGCAGAACGGCGTTGCGATCGGCCGGGAGGCCAGATCGCTGGGCATCGACGTGGTGTTGCAAACATTCATCAATATCGACCGCGACATTACTTTTGCGCGCATCCAGGGGTCCCTTCAGAACAGGGTAGAGTCGGGATGTGACGCGGTGGTTTAGGAATGGCCTATCTGTTTCCGGCCCTTTCGGTTGCCGGTGCCTCATTATCCATTCCGTGCTCCGTCTTCCGATCCCGCTCATCGAACCGGACATGCGCATCTCGCGCATCCGGCTCTCGGACTGAACATCATGCTTTCGCCCACGGAAGGCTCTGCGGAAGCTTCGGCAGGCAGATGAGTCCCATTCGTTGATAGAAGAACTCGTCGGGATAGCGCTTCAGTCTCCCGCTGCTCTGCTTGTGCTTCTTGCCGAGCCACCGGCGCAGCCGGGTCGTGGTGTATCTGTCGAGGAACCGATACGCTTTGGTGACAGGACCAAGCTTGAAGTAGTTTGTCCAGCCGCCCAGCTTTTGATTCAGACATCGCACCATGTCGCCGGCATCCATCCATTCCATATTCCGGTCTGTCTGGATACGCACAGCCTCAGTCATCCGCCGGATGCTCTTATGCGACGGCCAGGTGGCGATGTACGGCCGCCTGGTTTCCGCCGCGTGGCGCTGACCGAAGGTGTATCCCAGGAAGTCGAACTGCTCTTCCGGCGCGCGGCACGTTCGCGTCTTTTCTTCGTTCACCGTCAGCTTCAGTTGGCCATCAGCCGCCGCCTGGTTTCCAACGCCTTGATGGCATTGTCCCCCTTGCAGCAGATAACCAGATCGTCCGCGTAGTTGACGATCTGTGCGCCAAGCCGTTGCTCGGCTCCTGTCCGCTTCCCTCCCAGAATGAACCGCCGCATATACAGATTGGATAGCAACTGTTTGCCGTTCGGTTTCGAAATATAGACCCGTCGTACTGCGTCCGGGCGATAGCTCTCCTCTCTGAGTTGTTGCGCAAGTTCCCCGATCCAGCGTTCTCGCCCATACGCCTCGACCGCCTCGAACGTAACACCGTCTACTGCGGCTGCGCCCTTGTTGGCGCGGCAGCGAACGTAGGCGTGCTCCAGCACGTCCGGTCGGTAGATCTTGTCGTATAAAGCGTAGAAGCGGAAACCGAATTCATCCTTCGCTTTTGCATGCAACGCCGTCCGCAGTCTCTGAACGCTTTCCGGAGTTGATAGGTCGCCCAATCTCCTGTCCCTTTCCGCCTTCCGCGTTTGTTCTGAACTGAGGCCCCTTCCCTCTGCCGGAATTACCCGACATCCCCGGTACTACGAGCCTCTCCGCCACCCCGTCGCGCCCGCCCGATCCGTCACCGGCTGCCGGTTGATCGATGCGCTCAATCACGCGTGCGGCTTCCCGTGTTGCATTCGCTACGCCCCTGAACTCGAGAAGCGGGTTCGTTGGTATCAGGGCTACCGTGCCACCTCCTGGCGCGTGGACGAGACCTACGTCATGGTTGCCGGCAATTGGAAGTACCTGTTCCGGGCTGTCGACAAGCACGGCCGGTTGATCGACTTTATGTTGTCGGACCGGCGAAACACGCGGGCGGCGCATCGCTTTCTCGGCAAAGCGCTCACCACAATGCGGCATTGGCCGCCATCCTCGCTCACCACGGACCAACTTGGCTCGTATCCCAGAGCGATCAGCGGCTACAACGGGAAGGCAAGCTGCCAGGCTCCACAAAGCAGCGAACCTGCAAATACCTCAATAACATTATTCGAAGCGGATCATGGGGCGCTCAAGCGAGTCATTCGGCCGACACGAGGCTTTCAGACTATGAAGACTGCCTCCGCCACGATCAAGGGCTTCGAAGTAATGCGCATGATCCGACGAGGTCATTGCCTCACCTGCAAGCCGCACGTGAAAGATGAGATACGCTTTGTCAACAAGCTGTTCGACATCTTCACGGTCGCCGCTTCATTGAATGATGTGACAGCCACGCTGCGCCAAGTGAGTTCATGCAACAGAGCCGCGTTTTGTCATACATATCGTCACAGACGCTTCTAAGGTCAACCCCAATCTTGCGGCGGCCTTGCTGATCACGTTCAAGCAGATCATCAATCAGGCCAATGCGCTTTTCTGGGAAGTCGATTCCGTAACCCGCAGTCTGGCCAACTTTGGTTTCGATTATCAGGTCCGGCTGAAATGCCTCGACAAATCCCTGAAGCATGGCCTTCGCAGAAATAGGCTTCTGGTATCGATCCCTTTATCTCGCCGGCACTGTCTTGAAGAGCGGGATGATGAAATTGAAACCGCCGCCCCACAGGGTCGAGTTGATCTCAAATACCCGCTGCAGGGATGCTTTATCTCTTCGTTCGACAAGAAAGGCGAGGGGAAGCGGTCGTAACCGGACTTTTGCAGTTTCCATAGCTCACTCTGGAATGACTGCGATCGATTTTAGACGGCGTATCCGAGTCCCGCTCGAATATGCAGCGTACGCTTTGACTTGCGCGGTAGGGTGAACTAAAATGGCAGTAATGTGCATATTCTAAACACTTTATGTCTGATAAGAAAGCATCTGTAAAGTGGGCTCTGATTCAACTTTGAATGCGCTGGACACAGCTACTCTGACGTTCCCTTAGTTCGATCTCGACCTATTTGCGGTGCCGGCTGATCGTGTATCGGAGACCCAAGTCGAGTCGGTGCTTTCAGGACGAATCACCTCCGTTAAGACGCGTCCTACTGCGGCGCTGGGGCGGTTGATTCGCAACAGAGAGGAGAAGGTCGCTGCAATATCAACCGGCGCTACAACTCCGTGGTAGGTTCCCGGCACAAAGGCAGCTCCGAACAATTCCAACGGCACATGTCGGTCATAGCTGTTGGCCGAGAAATGGGTAGTTCCCGAACCATGCCAGGGGAACTGATAGGGGCCAAAGTTCATGTAGAGAGCCCAGCCGACATAGGGCGAATAGCTGTGGGCAATGAGCCGTCCATAGTCCGTATTCGGAAGCCGGCCCTCCCGCATCTGCTTACTCGTGTAGATGGTGGTGAGTGTGGGAGGCTCCTTCTGTCTGCCGGTCGATGTATTACCGGCCTTGGAGACAAAGCCAGCGAATATCTGCGGGACCATGGCTTTCGCGGTATCCTCCGCCTCTTCCTCGCTCACACCAGCCGCCTCGAAGGCGCCTCGATTCAACAGCAGGTAAGGGTTGTCCATCTGCAAGACGTATTTGCTCTTGCCCTTGGGCGGATACTTTGATTCCAGCATTTGCTCAAGGGGCTTGGTAAATTCGTCTGGCGAGAAATCGAGCACAGGCATGCCCATCGCGTCGCCAGCCTTCTGTGTCGTCGCAACGCCGTGATCGCCGGTCATCGCCACCATGACATTGTTCAGGCCGATAGATTTATCCAGGAAAGTGAAAAATGCGTCCAGTGCGGTATCGGATTCCACGATAAGTTCCTTCTGCGAAGGGTCATCTGGGCCGAACGCATGGCCATTAATGTCCGTTGACGAGATCGATATGGTGATCATATCTGTGACGTTCGCGGGATTCTGGCCCAATTTTTCCCCTTCGATTAAAGCCTCGGCAAACTCCAACTGATAGGCAACGCTCGCTGATGAACGTCCCACTTGCTCATAGAAACCCCCTTCGCCACGCCACTGTCCTTTCGCGCGTGCGCCGCATGATCGCTGGCATTGAACTTCGCTGCCCATGGCGGAAGCTCGTTCATCCAGTAAGTGGAAGTCTCCCAGGTTCCGGTATCGTGATCGATCCAAAAGGCACCCTTGGTTGCGTGACCGCTTGTCAAGATAGCGGCTCTGTCTTTCATCGAGACGCCGTAAACGCGAGCCCGCCCGCCTGTCGCCAACACCAGCTCATCGCCAAGCGTAGTCGCGAGCTCCCGATGCGCTGAGGCACCTGTCATATCCTTGGTGCCTGCCGGTGCGCCTACGAGCGTATATCGATTGTCAGCCACAGAACTGACCTGGCGAAGTTCACCGTCCGGGCCAGCCTCGTACCATTCGTTGAGTGGAATGCCGTGTCCGTCTGTATAGGCGCCAGTGCCAATTGTCGCGTGACCGGCCGCTGTCACCAGATTGGCGTAGTCGTAGTAGCAATCGGTGAAATGAGCGCCCTGCTTGAGGAACAGGTTCCATCCATTTTTCGCCTTGAATTCACTGCGATACCGATCCAGATAATCGCCACGAAACTGGTCGAAGACCAAGACGATCACCAGTTTTGGCTTTGCGTCGTAAGAATCCGCAAGGCCTGTCTGCACGCAGAGGGCACTCAGGAGGACAAAGGCGAAGATCCGGGTCATCAGAAGCTTGGGCATATTTCCTCAACTAAGGGTGAAAAAAGATGATCACATTAGGCCGTCGGCAGCCGGATTTAAAACACGGAACCGTTCGGGAGTCGAGGCTTCAAATCAATCGTTCCCTCGTGTGTTTCAACGGCCCATTTGGCGATCGCCAATCCAAGACCGGCTCCTCCTGCGTCGCGTGTGCGTCCTTCATCGACTCTGTAGAAGCGGTCGAAGACGCGTGCCGCTTTGTCTTCTGGGATTCCCGGTCCCTCATCCTCAATCGCGAGTTCTACGAATTGTGCCTGATCGGAGGGGGCGGCGCCCTCGGACAGACGAAGACGGACTGTGCTGCCCGTTGGAGAATACTTGACGGCGTTATCGAGCAGATTGATTACTGCCATCCGCAGAAAGTTGCGATCCGCAGAGACACTGAGTTGGCTTTGTCCATCGACAAGGATCGACTGCTTCTTGTCCTCGGCAAGAACCCCTACGACTGCAACCGACTCTTGAACGAGGTCGTCGAGGGGGAAGACAGTGCGATGCAGTTCGACTTCTCCCGAATCGGCATGCGCGATGGTTAGCAGTGTATCGATCATCGCTGTGAGCCTGGCAACTTCCTCCAACATGCTGCCGATGATATCGCGATACTTTTCTGTGGAGTGATCCTCCTGAAGACCTACCTCTGCTACGCTTCGAATCGCGGCTAAGGGCGTCCTCAATTCGTGAGAGACATCCGAAGTGAAGTGCTGCAGCTTTTCGAAGGATTCCCCGAGGCGCACGAGCGAACCGTTAAGAACCCGAGCCATATGTCCCAACTCGTCGTCTGGATTATCAACGGGAATTCGCTCATTGAGCCGCTGCGCCGTGATCTGCTCTGTCTGCCGCGCCATGTGTTCGAGCGGATTAAGCGCCTTGCCCGCGACGCGATAGCCCGCGAAAGCCGCCACAACCAAGGCTGCTGGCATGGCGAGCAGGAGCAGTCCAATGAATTCAAGGAGGCGCGACCTGAGCGGTTCTGTACTATAGGCCAGCCTAATTAGAAGGGGCTTGCCCTGAAACACATGAAGATGGCTTATCGCGAGAACCGGTACCCCATCGGCAAGGCGCATTCTCTTCGATTCATAGCCGACATCCCCTTCGCGATAATCCGGCGCACCACCTAAATCCATTCCATGCAGGCGATCGTTGCGGAAGAGGGTTTGGCCACCTGGGCTCAGCACCTCCATATATCGATCAAGTAGAAGCCTCGATTCAGGATGGCTGTGGTAATCCTCGTGCAAGAACAGACGCCCGTCAGGAGCGAAGTAGAGCAGTCCCTCCACCGTTTCGAGGTCTTCTATCTCGGCATGGTGAAGCTGATCGCTTAACTGCCAATATTGAAGAACACATGCTCCACAGATATAAATTGCGAGCACGATGGCAAAGATGCCAACGTACCAGAGCGTGAGGCGATCCCGGATGTATGTGAGCCGAAGGCGCATTATTTGCCCTCCGGCTCTCGGAGAACAAAGCCCAGGCCGCGAACTGTATGCAGGAGCTTTACTGGGAATGGGTCGTCCACTTTTTTCCTTATGCGCGCAATATGGACATCGATTACGTTATCCAGCGATGTATAGCGGACAGTGGTTTTCCATACATCCCGTGCCACCATTTCCCGCGACACGACTGAGCCCTTATTCAGAAGCAGATATTCGAGCAGGTCGAACTCGCGTCCTGTAAGCTCAAGCGTCAGGTTCCCGCGTGTCGCTACCCGCCCGCTGACACCCATCCGAAGGTTCGCGAGTTGAAGAATAGAGGTTGTTGAAGGATGTGCTCGCCGATGCAATGCTCGGACGCGTGCGAGAAGCTCTGGGAAGGCGAAAGGTTTCACCAAATAGTCGTCGGCGCCGGCATCGAGACCACCCACACGATCATCCACGGACCCCCTTGAAGTGAGCATCAGAACAGGAGTTCGTAACCCGCTTCGACGCATTTCGCGGAGGGTTTCGAGACCTCCCTGCCGCGGCAACATGACATCCAGCAGAACCAGGTCAAAGGCCGCGTTACGCAGTTGTTTGATTCCCGTTTCTCCAGACTCGGCGAGCGCGACTTCGTATCCGTTGCCTTCCAATCCTTCGGCGATCGCGCCGGCTAGCTTGCGCTCGTCTTCAATCACGAGGATTCGCAATACGCTCTCGGATCGGTCTGTGCCTACTACGCTCATTATTCACACTTTATCTCAGGAGGCGCGACGTGAACACGGTAACGCCAAAACTTCAGAAGAACTTCAGAATTCCTTAAGATTACTCCGTGGTTTGATCAGGAGGTAGCCGACGAACCGACACTGAGGAGTTCTTAGAGATGCAGAAAAGGTTTTCCTTGAAACTCGGAACGCTGGTTTTTGGAGCGTTGAATCTGGCCCTGTACGCCGCGGCAGCAACAGCAGCCGCTCTGCCGCAAACCTTGCCCCAATCTACAGCTATTCCCGTCCGCTTCGTGCATTCCATGGACGCGAAGAAGGCGAAGGCAGGCGATAGAGTAACTGCGGAGACCATGCAAGTCATCACACTTCCGGGAGGCGAGGAGATCGCTAAAGGTGCCACGATCGTCGGTCACGTCGTGGCGGCCCGGGCATTTCATTTCGATCCAACCCCATATGCACACCAGCAACCTTCGCTTATTTCGATTCATTTCGACAAGCTTCAGAAGGGCGATGCGGTAATTCCGGTGAATGTCTCCGTTCGCGCCATCGCCAACACGATTGATTCTCGAGAAGCAGCCTATCCGCACAGCACTGACGATACCGACCATGTTGGCATGATGACCCTGATTGGAGGAACCACCTTTTCGCCGCTCGACAAGACCATCGCGTCGGAAGATGGCGACGCGATCGGATACAACCGCAAGAACGGTGTCTTTGCAAGACTGGCTTCATCAGGATATTCCGGGCCGGGTGCATCTTTCCATTGCGATGGAACAGATACCGAGCAATCCGTCGCGATCTTCTCGCCCGACGCCTGTGGTGTGTACGGCTTTGCAGGCGACTACTTGTCCGACAACGGCCACGATGGTAGCGGGACATTTACGCTGGCGGTGCGTGGACACTCTGTCAAGCTCTATGCGGGCAGCACAGCTCTTCTCCAAGCAAATCAGGCGAAGTGAGTCGTTGCACCAAACATCGCCTCCTTTGAGGATCGCTGAATGCTTATGCCTGGACCGGCCCAAAAGGTCGTTATTCATCTGAATGAAAATGCTGCTTCCGAAGGAGATTATCTTCACCTTGAGATCGTCTCCTTCCTCTTTGCCCAAGGAGTTGCCGGAGCAACAGTACTGCGCGGGCATTCGGGATTCGGTTCTCATCATCGCATCCATACGCAAGGCGCTCCTGGCAGCAGTGGTGAGCATCTGCCGATAAGAGTCGAGTTCCTTGAGTCGGCGCAGACCGTATATGCCTTGATGCCCACACTGATCGAGATGGTCACTGAAGGCGTGATCGAAGTCCAGGAGACAAGCATCGCCCACGTCGCGCGCATCGGCCAGAACGGCCCAAGGGAGGATAAGAACGGATGAAGATGTTTTTGTCCGGAGCAGCATTTTGTCTTTCAGTGTTCGCCAGTTCGCAGCTTCCAGCACGAGCACAATCCATCGCACCGCCGGCACCAACCGAAAGAGTTGTGCCATTCACCCAATTACAAAACACGGCGCAGAAGGGCGCGGCGATGGATTCCGCAACTTCGAACCCGGTGGAGGATCATGCCGTCGCGCTTAGCCTCCATGATGCCGAGGCGAGGGCGCTCAAGAACCAGCCGCGCCTTCTTGCCGAACAATTGCGTGCTCAAGCTGCAAACAAGCGAATAGGCGAGACCAGGGCATCCTACTTTCCGCAGGCATTCGGGAACCTCACAGCGGTTGAAGCCGATGGCGATAGTGCCGTGGCCGCCGGTGCGCTGACCACTTCGAGCATTTCTACCCGCGCTGCAGGGGGAGCATCTTTGGTCCAGATGATCACCGATTTCGGGCATACGTCAAACCTGGTGCAGTCTGCTCGCTTCGAGGCGAGAGCTGCGGGGCAGGACGAAGAGAGTATTCGCGAGTCAATCCTCATGCAGGTAGAAGAGGCCTATTTCTCAGCGCAGGCCGCAGAAAGTGTCCGCGATGCGGCACTGGCTGTTCTGGAGTTCAGACGGGTAACGCTACGGCAGCTATCAACTCTGGCGCAAAGTCAATTACGGTCTACGCTCGACGTACAGTTTGCGCAAGTGATGGTTTCAGAGGCGGAATTGGCCGTAGTTCGTGCTGACAGCAGCGTTCAGAAAACCCAGGCCCAACTCGCCGCTGCTATGGGAGAAGAAGGCGGGACCAACTACGTTCTCGCCGATGAGCCATTGCCGCCAACCCCGGATGCAAATCCAGTGGGTTACATCAATGAGGCGATTGCACACCGTCCCGATCTGAAGGCATTGAAGCTGCATAGTGAAGCGGCAGCGCATGAAGCGCGCGCCGAAAGGGACCTCAAGTACCCCACCGTGAATGCATTAGCCGCAGGCGGCGAAGTTCCCATCCATGACTCAACTATCCACCACGAATACGGAGCGGTGGGCGTGAATATCAACGTGCCCATCTTTAATGGTGGTTTGTATTCCTTGCGTGCCGCTGCCGCAAAACTGGAAGCGAAGGCGATTGACAAAGACGCTTCTCTACGCGAGGTGGAGATCGTGCGCGATGTGCGTATGACATGGGCCGACGCACGAGACGCCTATCTGCAAATTGCAGTTACGCAGCGACTGGTTGACGAAGCCAATGTAGCAATGCGTCTCGCTAAGGCCCGATATGATGCCGGCCTTGGGAGCATCGTGGAGCTCAATCAGGCTGAGTTGAATCAGACCTCGGCCCTCATCACTGCTGCAACCACCCGATTCGACTATCTGCATGCGATGACGGCGTTTCAGTTCGCAATGGGTAGTCTGCATTGAACCTTGGGAGGACAGCGTGGCAATCGCTATAAGACAAGAGCTTTGGCTGGCTGCGCTTATGGCCGCGGCGGCGGGGTGCACCGGATGCACAACCAGAACAAGCGCTGCGCCTCAAGAGGTTCCTATCGTTGCAGCCAGCCGTGCCGTGCGCATGGACATGCGCAACGATGTCACCTTGACCGCGGAGCTGGAACCATATTACGAAGTCGATGTCATGGCCAAAGAGGCCGGGTACATCCGGCACATTCTTGTCGATATTGGCGATCACGTGAAGGCAGGCCAATTGCTCTGCGTTATCGAAATCCCTGAGTTGCAGGACGATTTGCAGCGCGCCAAGGCGGATGTTCAGACGGCAACCGCGGTGCAATCGGCAGCGGAGCAGGACCGGAAGCGCGCCATGGCCGCAGAGGCCATCGCGCACCTCTCTTACACGCGCATCCTGGACGTTTCGAAGAAGGAACCTGGCCTCGTGCCATTGCAGGAAGTCGATGTGGCTCACTCCCGCGATCTTGAAGCTGAAGCGCAGGTAGCTTCCGCTGAACAGAACGTTCAGGCATCCATCAGCCGCCTGCAGGCTGCCAAGTCAGCGCTAGACCACGAAATCGCCCTCTTCGCATATACACAAATCGTTTCGCCGCTGAACGGCGTCGTCACGCAACGCTTTGCAAGCGATGGGGCCATGATTCAAGCAGGCACGTCTTCGAGTACGCAAGCCATGCCCGTCGTTCACGTTGCCCAGGATGATGTCCTTCGACTCATGCTGCCGGTTCCAGAGGCTTATGTCGGAGCGATTCATAACGGTCAACCGGTTAGCATCACGCTCCCGGCGTTGAATCGGTCGTTCTCTGGAAAGGTAACGCGCTTTGCCGATCGAGTACAGGCGTCCACGCGCACCATGACGGCTGAAGTCGATCTAAAGAACACGACACGCGACCTGATTCCAGGCATGTACGCCCAGGTGCAATTGAACCTGGCAGATGCACCGGACGCTGTCGCCGTTCCAGTCGCTGCAGTTGACGGTACGGGGAAGGAAAGCAAGGTGTATGTCGTCGACTCTGTCGGCTTGGTCCATGTGCGCGCCGTCGACACCGGAATTCAGAACCCGCAATTCGTCCAGGTCGTGTCAGGCATTCATCCAGGCGAAGGAGTCATTTTGGGAAGCCATTCGGGACTCCGGGACGGCGAAAAGGTGCAGCCACACTTCGAATAACAATCAGCCGCTCAGACTGCCGTTAAGGGATCTTTCATGTCTCGCTTTGCAATTCGCACGCCGTATCTCATTATTGTGTCCTGCCTGATCATTTTCGTCTTGGGCGTAAGCAGCGTCGCGCGGATGCCGGTCGATATGTTTCCGTCGATGAATGTCCCTGTAGTCATCGTCGCAACTTTCTACTCAGGGATGCCTCCAGAGCAGGTCGAAGGCAATATCACCTATCACCTTGAGCGCTTCTTCACCCTCGCCAGCGGCATTGACCACATTGAATCGCGGTCGCTCAACGGCGTCAGCATTATTCGAGTCTACTTTCAACCCGACACGAATGCGGACACCGATGCGGCTACGATAGCCAATCTAGCTGTCTCGGACATGAAGGATCTGCCTCCCGGAACTCTACCTCCGGTCGTGCTCAAGTCAGACGCGTCGAGCCTGCCTGTTTGCCTCGTCACAATGAATGGCGATGGGATGACCGATGGAGCACTGAAAGACATCGCGCAGAACTTTGTACGCAATCAGCTCGCAGGCGTTCCCGGAGCCTCGATCCCACAGCCTTTTGGAGGCCCGTGGCGTCAGATTCAGTTCTACGTCGATCCCTACAAGCTGGAATCGCGGCAGCTAAGCCCGATGGACGTGGTTCGCGCACTGAATCAGTCGAATCTCGTTCTGCCCGCTGGGGACGTGAAAATTGGGAACCTCGATTACGACATTTACTCCAACGCACAGTTTAATCTCAAGGATGCCGGGCAGTATCCGATCAAGATGAATGGGGAGAACCCTGTTCTCATGTCCGATGTGGGGCAGCTTAAGGATGCTCACGCCCTTCAATACAATGTGGTGCATGTGGACGGGCAACGTTCCGTCTATTTACCCGTGCTGAAGCAGGGTGGAAACTCAAATACGATTTCGGTGGTGAACGGCGTCCGAACCATGCTCAAACACCTCGTCGACGTGCCCTCGGCCATGCACACAACCGTTGTCTTCGATCAGTCGAGATTCGTCAAGACGGCTATCGAGACGCTGCTGCATGAGGGTGGCATTGGCCTCTTCCTCACTTGCCTCATGATCCTTGTGTTTCTCGGCAGTTTACGCGCCACGGTTGCCGTCTTCTTTTCGATTCCCCTCTCGGTGCTCGCCACGTTCATCGTTCTCCAAATGAACGGATCTTCCATCAACAGCATGGTTCTCGGCGGATTGGCTCTGGCGCTGTCGCGCCTCATCGATAACTCGGTTGTTGTGCTCGAAAACATCTACCGCCATCTTGAAATGGGTGAATCGCAGCGTGTTGCAGCGGAAAATGGAGGCCGGGAAGTTGCCCTTCCGGTGCTTGCCTCTACCTTGACCACAGCAGTCGTCTTCTTCCCGGTCACGTTGCTCGAAGGCGTGAGCAAGTTCCTCTTTACCGCAATGGGTGTCGCCGTGGTGATTTCGCTGGCTGCCTCCTACATTGTCGCCATGACCGTAGTGCCGCTATTCTGCTCCCGATATTTGAAGATCGATAATCCGGAGCACCTGTCCGAGGCGCATTCAGGGGAAGCAAGAACACTGAGCGGACAGCCCGGATGGGCTACTCGGTTCAACGCCGGATTTAATATCCGTTTTGAGAAAATGCTTGCCTGGTACGAACTATTGGTAAAGCAAGTCCTATTGCGGCCTGTCCGCGTTCTGACGGTATTTGGCATTGTGTTCTTAGTCAGTTTGTCGCTATATGCCTTACTTGGCTTTTCCTACTTTCCCCAGACCGATGCCGGCCAATTCGTCATCAATATCAAGGCTCCCTCTGGCACCAGGCTTGACATCACAGAACGGGAATTTGCCAAGGCGGAACAACTGATCCGGAGCGCCATTGCTCCGACAGACCTCAGGATCATCGTCGACAACATAGGAGTGGACAATGGCTTCTCCGCTATTTACACGCCCAATGCCGCTATGCACACGGGTTTCATTCAGGTTGGTCTGGCCCCTGGCCATCGCGTCGGCAGCTATGAATACATTCGGAAAATCAAACGTTTGCTCGCGGAACAGATGCCGGAATTGTCCCCGTATTTCTCTACAGGCAGCCTGGTCGATGCGGTTGTCAACATGGGAGCGCCCGCGCCAATCGATATCCAGATCTCCGGCGCCAACTTTACCGCGGACAATGGGGTCGCCCAGCAGATTGCCGGCGAACTGCGGCGTTCGCCGAAGGTCGCAGATGTATTCATTCCTCAGGATCTCGACTATCCGTCGCTCCGCGTCAATGTCGATAGGCTACATGCCGCGAAGCTTGGCCTGAGCGAGAAGGAAGTTCTGGACAACGTGGTTACTTCATTGACTTCGAATCAGATGATTGCTCCCAACCTATGGATTGACAACAAGAACGGGAACAATTATTTCCTCACCGTCCAATATCCTGAAGCGCAGATCCACACCGTACAGGATCTCGAATCGATTCCGTTACATGCTGACGGCGTAGCGCCGCCGACACGTCTGGGCATGGTTGCAAGCATCGAGCCCATGAAGGCTCCTACCGAAGTAGATCACTACCAGATCCGGCGCAAGCTGGATGTTTATATACGGCCTGCGACCGAGGACCTGGGGAGCGCTGACGATGAGGTGCGGCGGGTCCTGGCCACATTGCACGTACCGGCAAATGTTACAGTCTCGGTGCATGGAAGTGGTGAAGCCATGCACGCATCCTTCCGCAGCTTCAGCATCGGATTGATTCTTTCCATCATCTTGTTGTATCTCATTCTTGTTGCGCAGTTCCGTTCCTTCGTCGATCCGCTCATTATCCTTCTGGCGCTTCCGCCTGGCATCACTGGTGTTCTGATCACGCTCGTACTCACAGGTACGACCATGAACGTCATGTCGCTCATGGGGGTCGTAATGCTCGCCGGTGTTGCCATGTCAAACAGCATCCTCATCGTCGAATTCGCGCACCACCTCCGCAGTGAGGGAAGGAGCGTGGCTGAATCGATCATCGAATCCTGCCGGGTACGCTTGCGTCCAATTCTGATGACTTCGCTTGCAACGATCATTGGGCTCATGCCAATAGCTCTGAAACTGGGTGAAGGAAGCGAGTCCTATGCTCCCCTGGCGCGCGCTCTCGTGGGAGGATTGTTGGTTTCTGTTGCGCTCACAGTTTTCCTGGTTCCCGCCGGATTTTACTTGGTGTACAGCAAGCAGAAGTCGGGTACGCTTGCGGCCGCTGAGGCGTTGTAGAAGACAGATGTTTGTTTCATTGCATCTTGGGGTCTGAGTAGCAACGGAACAGAAAACCTACACAAGGATCTATGTTGAGGCCCTCCAACAAACCCCGGTTTGATGGAAGGGCGCGTTGAGCCATCAGAACAGCTAGGAATTCGCCCCTTTCTTTGCATAAACCCATTCATGAATCTACATCTTGAAAACCCGGTCTCCGCGTACATTGATGGAAAGGGTGCGAGCGGGAATGCTGATCGGCTACATGCGTGTATCGACGGGCCGAGCAGAGCCTTGATCTCCAGCGCGACGCGTTGGAGCGGATTGGTTGCGAGAGGATCTACGACGACATCTGCTCGGGGCGCGCGATCGAACGGCCCGGATTGTCGAAAGCGCTTGATGCGGCGCGGCGCGGCGACGCTCTCGTCGTTCGGAAGCTGGACAGGATCGGTCGTTCGCTGCCGCATGTGGTCGGATTGGTCGGCGATCTGCAGAAGCGTGGGATAGGACTTAAGGTCTCGACCGGCGATGTGGATACGACGACGGCGACAGGCAGGCTTGTGTTTGGCATCTTCGCGACGCTGGCAGAATTCGAGCGCGACCTCATTCACGAGCGCACGATGGCGGGACTGGCCGCGGCCAGGGTTCGCGGCCGCGCCGGCGGGCGGCCGCGTGTCATGCGCCATAGCGAAGCTCAAGACCGCTATGGTGATGATGGCCGACCGCGAGAATGCCGCGCGGGATGTTGCCGCGCAGCTGGGCATTTCCCTTTCCACCCTCTACGCCTATGTCGACGCGCAGGGAAAGCCCCGCGCCCGCGCAACCGAGGTGCTCGGCAAGCGAGTGCGGGCTGTCGCCGAGCCCGCAAAGCCGGTCTGAGCAGGTGCCGGTAAATTTTCTTACAGAAGACCAAGAGCGCCGTTATGGGCGCTTCTCGGGCGAACCTACGTCCGATCAACTCGCCCGGCATTTCCATCTTGACGATCTTTCAGTGGAAGCTCTCGACAAGGTCGAAGAACCGGCGAGCCTGGTCGCGCTCCGAACCGCCGTCGACGCCCTCCTGCCACGGCTCGACCTGCCAGAACTCATCCTCGAAATGGATGCGCGGACAGGTTTTGCCTCACATTTCACCCACGCCAGCGAGAACGCTTCGAGAGCCGAGAATCTTGCGACAACGGTATGCGCCGTGCTGGTCGCCGAGGCGACGAACACGGGATTCGAGCCTTTGGTTCGGGGCGATATGCCAGCGCTCCGGCGTTCCCGCCTGAGCTGGGTCAAGCAGAACTTCGTGCGCGCCGAAACCCTGACAGCAGCCAACGCCGCTCTGGTCTCGGCTCAGAATGCGATCCCCTTGGCCATAAGCTGGGGCGGCGGCGAGGTGGCCTCGGCGGACGGGCTGCGCTTCGTGCCGGTGAGAACAATCCACTCCGGGCCGAACCCTCGCTACTTCGGACGCGAGCGCGGCGTCACCTGGTACAACCTCGCCTCCGACCAGTTCACCGGAGTGAACGCCGTCACAGTGCCGGGCACGCTCCGCGACAGCCTGCATCTGCTCGCCATCGTGCTGGAGCAGGAGACCGAACTTCAGCCGACAGAAATCATGACCGACACCGCTGGGTACACCGACACGATCTTCGGAATCTTCCACCTGCTCGGCTATCAGTTTTCCCCGCGTATCGCCGATGTCGGCGGAGCGCGGTTTTGGCGCGTGGACAAGAATGCGGATTATGGCGTCCTCA